>Ga0193752_1000022_pt1 | contig 274000 bp, 168 predicted proteins | sample H1c1metaG_FD_144924 | JGI IMG/M metagenome (GOLD analysis project Ga0193752, IMG submission 144924) | Soil microbial communities from a riparian zone of the East river system, Colorado, United States - H1c1 | ecosystem: Environmental > Terrestrial > Soil > Riparian zone | place: USA: East... | reverse complement strand
GCAGTGGCTCAGGGTTGTGTGCAAAATGGCCGTTCACTTCTGCATTCAATACCACAATGTCTTTTACACCCAACGCTTTTAATAAAGCCGGCACAGCAATAGCGCCGGTACTGTTGACCGCATCAACTACGATCTTGAAATTTTTCTTTTTTATAGCAGCAGCATCTACCATTTCGTATGCAAGCACAGCATCAATATGTTTCTGTAATAAATTTTCATCTTTGCGATAAGTGCCCAGTTTATCTACTTTGGCAAAATTGAAATCTTCATTTTCGGCTGATGCCAAGATCAATTTGCCTTCATCACCGCTTATGAATTCGCCTTTATTGTTCAGCAGTTTTAATGCGTTCCATTCTTTTGGGTTGTGACTGGCAGTAAGTATGATGCCGCCGGCAGCTTCTTCAAATGTAACTGCCATTTCCACTGTTGGTGTTGTGCTTAAACCAAGATCAACCACATCCAGTCCCAGGCCGATCAATGTATTAGCCACCAGGTTGCTTACCATTTCGCCACTTATACGGCCATCACGGCCAATAACTATTTTGTTGTTGCCTCCCTGTTGTGATATCCAGGATCCATAAGCTGCTGCAAACTTCACAATATCAACAGGAGTAAGGTTATCATTGGTCTTTCCGCCGATGGTGCCTCTAATGCCGGAAATACTTTTTATCAGTGCCATTCAATTCCATTTAGGGAGGGCAAAGATAAGAAAAGTGAGATAGTTAATGGTTAATCGTTAATAGTTGAGGAGTGCATATAATTTATAGGGCCCGCCCATTAAACCATTAACTATTAACTTTGCCATATGCATCAAACCTGGTTCAAAGATTGGTTCAACTCGCCCTATTATCATCAGCTGTATTTTAACAGGGATGATAAGGAAGCAGAGGCTTTCATTGATAAGCTGATCAATTATTTAAAACCGGTACCCGCCAGTAGTATGCTGGATGTAGCCTGTGGCAAGGGCAGGCATTCCATTCAATTGGCCAATAAAGGATTTGATGTTACGGGAATAGATCTGAGTGATGACAGCATTAATGAAGCATTGCAATTTGAAACGGATACGCTTCATTTTTACAAGCATGATATGCGCCTGCCTTTCTGGATAAATTATTTTGACTACGCTTTTAACTTCTTTACCAGCTTCGGGTATTTTAATACAAGGCGTGAGCATGATGATTCGATACGCACCATTGCCCAATCCATAAGAAAGAACGGAACATTTGTAATGGATTTCTTAAATGTACATTATGCAGAAGATCACCTGGTACATAAATCTGAAAAAGAGATCGATGGTATCAATTTCCTGATCACCAAATGGTACGATGAAACTCATTTTTATAAAAAGATTGTTGTGGAAGATGATGCCCTGCAGGAACCTTTGATCTACACCGAAAAAGTGGCCAAATTCTCTTTAGGCGATTTTACCGAAATGTTTGCCTACCAGGGCCTGCAGATACAGGAAGTGTTTGGTGATTATGGATTTGGCAATTATGATGTAAAAAAGTCGCAGCGCATGCTAATGATCGCAAAGAAGGTAAAAGCTTAAGGTGTCTGGCCACTATGAATACTCTGTAATTTTAAGATTACCAGAAACACACAAAGGCTTATAAATTAAAAATCTGTTGATAGTGGCCTGACACCTATTTATTCTTATTATTGATAAGCATCCACCTGGCCGTTTCGTACATAGCGGAAGTCAGTTGTGATAAATGTGCTTTTACTGAATCGTACTGGTGCTGCGATAAAACCGGCAGGTTATTACGAACCGGTACCAATTCTTCTTTTTTGATCCGGATGTTCTTCCTGAAAAAATAATCATCATTTACAACACCTATCCAGCCGGGGGCATGATAGATGATGAATGCCGCATTCTCTTTTTTGGTTGAATCGAGCAGGTCTCTTCCCAGCGTTGAATTTAAATAAGGTTGCTGTATCATCCCTGCTATTGTTGGTAAGATATCTATTTGCGAAACTGCTTCGGGTCTTTTTTGAGGAGTAAGTAATGCAGGGGCATAAAACAACAGAGGCACATGCTCATCACTGAGGCGCTGCTCTGTCCATGCTTTGGGATAAATAGCTGTGGCATTGCCTTCTACTCCGTGATCGCCGGTGAAAATAAAAATGGTATTATCAAAATGTGGTGACGTCCTTGCTGCCTCCATGAATTTTTTAATACAATAATCGGTGTAGGCAAATGCATGATATTCCTTCAGTGATTCAAACCCATATTTTGCCAGGTCTTCATTGGTGATGAGGTCGCGTGCAAAGTCCTTGTCTTCTTCCGGTATATCAAAGGGGCGGTGGTTATCGGCAGTTTGAATAATGGCAAAAAAAGGTTTTTGCTGTTTTGCCAACACTTCATTTGCTTCCAGGAAAAGGTTTTTATCGCTGATGCCCCATACATTCAGCGCCGGTGCTTTGTAGCTCCCTTCTTCATACACATGTACATTCCTGATATTGGCGATCAGCCCTTTGAAATTATTGAACTGGCTTCTGCCACCGATGAAATAATATTTTTCGTAACCGTCAAAATCATTGATGATGGTACGCTGGTTAACCGATTCTGCGTTTCGTGTTGAAAATTTCGAAAGCTGTACATCGGGTATGCCGGTTATGGTTGCAAAAACCCCTCGGGCCGTACCAAAAGTGGGTGTGAAACAACGCTCAAAGAAAATGCCTTCATTGCACATCTGGTTAAAATAAGGCGTGCTGTTCAAGGGGTTGCCGCTCATGCTGCTTTTGTACATGCTGAAACTTTCGCAAATGACAAGCACTATATTGGGTTGACTTTCAAAAGCCTTGCTGCCGGGATGTATCAGCCTGCTATATCTTTTTTGTGCACCGCCATTATTCTCCAGTTGCAGAAAAGAACACATGTCATTGTAATAATCATTTGCTTTGGTATTGTGATCAGGATTTCTGAAACGCAGTGTGGTAAAAAAATTCTGTAACGGGTTTAAGGCAAGGTTGCTTTTAAATTCATCGTTTAAATTAAATGCCCTGAAAAAATCCAACGGTTTCAATGTAAAGAAACCATACACAAACCATCCCAACAGTAACAAAGCGGCAGCATGCCACCTGCGACGGTAAGTAAATTTATGGATGTTCATGTTTTTTTCTGTAACATCAACATGCATTCTGCGGAACATCCAGGTCATCATCACAACTGCACCGATCAGCCCAAACAATATCCACACCACCGGGTAAGTTTGCCATACCATCTGCAGGCTTTCCCGGGGGTCTTCTGCAAAGATCAGCGCATCGGCATTAAGCCTGGCATTGATGTATGCAAACTGGCCAAAATCAGCACCATAAAAAAACAGTACCAGTAAAGTTGTAACACCCAGGTAGGCGGTCCAGAGTTTTTTACCCCGCTGACTGGTAAAAGGAGATAGCCGGGGAAATAGTGAAAGCACTGCAATGGGTAATAAGATAATAGCGATCCAGCGCAGGTCATATTTTAATCCCAGCCAGAAGGAAGGGGCCAGGTCAGTTACGGCAATAGAAGCCGGCTTAAAACAAATTACCGTTGCTATACGGAAGGCGGTGAATATGCAAAGGAATATCAGGAATAGTTTTACTATCCATTGTATAGTTTTGGGAACACGCCAGCTTATCAGCATAATTTATATTTCCTTAGCCCGGTTGAAGAGTGCGAAAATACTAAAACTGATGATAGGAACGCAGATGACGCAGATTTATACTGATTTGCACTGAAATGAAATCTATTGCTTCTTTTTATTGTTAAGCAGGAGATACTTTGCTGTTTCGTAATAAGCATTACTAAGCTTTTGTAGGTGACTTTTTGTATCCTGAGTTTGTGGGTTAACTGGAACCGGGTCATTACCTGTCATGGAAACAAATTCTTCCTTACCCGTCTTTAAATTTTTCAGGTAATAATATTTATTGCTTACCAGGCCAATAGTATGTACATCGTGATCAATGACAAAAGCATAATATTCCATTGGAAGAACAGGTATGTATTGATATTGCAATGGCACCGGAGGCACAGTATCAAATAGATTTCGCCCCAGCGAATTGTTTGTGTAAGGTATTTTTGCCAGCGATGCAATAGTTGGTAAAATATCAACCTGTGAACAAACATTACTGATCCTTTGTGGCTTTAGCAAACCCGGAGCATAAAATAATAATGGGACATGCTCGCAGCTAAGGCCCTGTTCGGTCCAGGCTTTTGGAAAGTGGTCCAACGTTCCATTGTAGCGTATACCATGATCGCCTACAAAAACAAAAATGGTATTTTTAAAGTAAGCCTCTTTTTGTGCGGCTTCCATGAATTTCTGATAACCGAAATCGGTGTAGCGGAAAGCATTCATCTCTTCATTGCTTTCAAAGCCAAACCGTTTTAAAGAATCAGGTGAATAAGAAAGTAGTTTAAATTCATTCTTATCTTCTGCAGGAATGGTATAGGGCCGGTGATTATCAGCAGTTTGAATAACAGCAAAGAAAGGTTTTGTTTGCTGTTTTAATATTTTGTTCGATTCTAAAAATAGATTCTTATCACTGATACCCCATACATCTATCTTCTTAGCTGAATAGTCCTCTTCCTCGTAAAGTTTAAGGTTCTTTATATTATTGGTCAACAGGCCACGGATATTTGCCCAGGTAGCGCTCCCTCCTAAAAAATAAAAATTATCATAACCATCAAAACTGTTGATGATGGTATTCTGATCAACTGCATTGGGGTTGCGGCTGGCAGTCTTAGGGCTTTCCACGTCGGGTATACCGGTGATAGTAGCCCACACACCACGGGCTGTGCCATAAGCTGGCGTAAAACAGCGGTCGAAGAAGATACCATTCCTGCACAACTCATTAAAATATGGTGTTGTGTTTAACGGGTTATTGTACATGCTGCTTTTATAAGCACTGAAGCTTTCGCAGATGACCAAAACGATATTCGGTTTATTGGCGGTCGGATCTGAACCGGCGTAAACCCTTTGAAAATTTAATGAAACGCTGTCAGGTATAGTTACGCCCATGTAACCTGACATAAGCGGATAATTTGCCCGTACTTTTTTTATATCGTAAGATGAATTCCTGAAATTAAGTGTGCTTAAAAAACTCTGGAAAGGATTCAGGGCCAGGTTCGCTTTAAAATCATCGCTTAATGTGTAGGCGTCACTCCAGCGCAAAGGATATTGCCCGATCTTACCAAAGATGAAAATGCCAAAGATGAGAAAGGCGATTATATACATCAATACTCCTTTGCGTTTGTAAAAACTGTCCTGTTGCTGGTAACGTGCAAGCATGGCGCCAAAACCGAGCCTTGCTAAAATCAACACTATGATTATTGCAATACCGATCCTGAGCAATGGATAAGTTTGCCACATCATGCTAAAAGATATACCGGCATCCTCTACATAATTAAGTATGGTTGCGTTAAGCCGCTGGTGCAGGTAATCGAAGTGATAAAAATCTATTGCCAGTACCAATACCATGATGCTGAAAAGAACCGGTATCAAAATATTCCAGAATTTCCTTGCTTTAAAATTTTTAAACGGGTTTAAAAAAGAGATGGCACATAACAACATCATCACCAATCCAATGATACAAATTACACGGGCATCAAACCTTAAGCCCATAATGAAAGCTGAACCCGAGAATGCCTTGCCGGGGGGATTGAATTTCCAGTAAATGATCAGGCGGGAGATGGTCATCACGATCAGCAAGATCAAAAGCACCGAAAATATCCAGCGTAGCAGTTTTGGGATCCGTTGTAAAAACAGCATGAAGAATTATTTAATAACGCAACAAATTTAGTTTAATTAATTTTGGCTATGCTCATTTAAAACCAACTTGCATTTAATGGAACAACTGCTTTCTTACGACAGGCATTTATTTAAGATCATAAACAATCAATGGAGCAATCCTTTTTTTGACTGGCTGATGCCCTTCCTGCGCAATGCAACCATGTGGTATCCTTTATACCTGTTCCTTCTTTTACTGGTGGCTGTTAATTTCAGGAAGAATGGATGGTGGTGGATATTGCTTGCTGTGGGTACGATCATTTTATGTGATTTTGTAAGTAGCGACATCATTAAAAAAAATGTTATCCGCCTGCGCCCCTGCAACGAGCCCGGCTTTGCTTCCTGGATAAATGTACTGGTGGGATACCGGCCTCAGAGCTCCAGCTTTACTTCATCCCATGCCACCACACATTTTGGTATGGCGATGTTTTTTTATCTTACATTAAAAGATAAGTTTAAAAAATGGCCTCTGGTATTCTTCTTTTGGGCCTTTACAGTTGCTTTTGCACAGGTATATGTTGGGGTGCATTACCCGCTTGATGTTATCTGTGGAGGGCTAATTGGAATACTTATCGGATATTTGTCGGGAAAATCGTTCAACCAAAACTTCGGTTTAGTTTAAAAATACATGGCGGAAATACTGATAATACTCGGGCTGATACTTATTAACGGGGTTTTTTCAATGGCCGAAATAGCATTGGTTTCGGCCCGCAAAGCCAGGCTGGAAGGGCAGGCGAACAAGGGGGATGAGAAAGCCAAAGCTGCACTTAAACTGGCCAATAACCCCGATGTTTTTCTCTCCACGGTACAGGTAGGCATTACGCTGATCGGTATTTTAACCGGTATCTTCTCCGGCGAAAAACTGAAAACCCCCATCATTGAGTTTTTCAACAAATATGAATGGTCCAGGGATTATAGCAATGGTATTGCAACCACGGTCATTGTAGTGATACTTACTTATTTTTCTTTGGTATTAGGAGAGTTGGTTCCTAAAAGGATCGGCTTATCCCGCCCTGAATACCTGGCTAAGAATTTTGCACAGCCCATGAGCTGGTTAAGCAAGATCACTTTTCCTTTTATCTGGTTACTCACCTCATCAACACATTTAATTGTAAAGCTTTTTAACCTTAAAGTAAGCGATAACCAGGTTACTGAGGAAGAGATAAAAGCAATGGTGGCAGAAGGAAGTGAGCATGGCGCTATTGAAGAAGAAGAAAAAGAGATCATTGAAAGATTATTCCATCTCGGCGACAGGAATATAACATCACTAATGACACACCGCACCGATATTGTGTGGTTTGATGAACAGGAAACGGTAAAAGATTTTAAAGACCGGTTTGAAGTGCTTACTTACTCAACATACCCGGTTTGCGATAAAATAGTAGACGATATAAAAGGCCTGGTGTATGTGAAAGACATTGTAAAAGCTTCGGACACCACAACCATGAAAGAACTGTACAAGCCCGCTATGTTTGTTCCCGAAAATAACAGTGCTTATCAATTGCTCGAAAAATTCAAGTCTACTAAAATACATACCTGCTTTATTGTAAACGAATACGGAACACTGGAAGGGATGATAACCCTGAACGATGTGCTGGAAGCCATTATAGGCGATGTTCCTCAAACCGGGCAGGAAGAGTATGAAATTGTTGAACGTGCTGATGGGTCGTACCTGGTTGATGCCCAGATACCTTTTTATGATTTTTTAAGGCATTTTGATAAAACAGAGTGGATGAATGAGGGCGAGCATGATTTTGATACGCTTGCAGGGTTTGTGTTACATGAGCTGGAGCATATTCCTGTTACCGGGGAGCATTTTGAATGGAACGGATTTGAGATCGAGATAATAGATATGGACGGGCAGCGCATTGATAAATTACTCGTTAAAATATCTGAAGAACTTAAAGAGGATATGGAAGATTAGGGTTTTGGGTTTTGAGTCTTTGGTTTTGGGTTGTTATAACTTTAAAATTGTACTTTATAGCAGGTGTAAATAAATTCGAAGGATAAAGCGCTTTCATCTCCGCTTAGATAACACAAAACCTTAAACACAAAACTCAAAACAAAGCTGGTTATGGCAACTGTAAACAGGTTTGAAGATCTGGAAGTTTGGCAGATGGCTTACTGTACAAGATAAATTTACCAAAGAATATAAATTTAAAGATCAGATAAAGGATTCATCGGGTTCGGTAATGGATAATATTGCCGAGGGTTTTGGCAGGGAAAGCAGATTGGAATTCATTAATTTCCTCGGTATTGCTAAAGGTTCTTTATACGAATCTCAATCACAATTATACAGAGCTTTTGATTATGGATTAATATCAGAAGAAGTTCGGGATATACATTTTAAGGAAGCAGAAATAATCGCCGCTAAAATTGCAGCTTTTATGATATATCTGAACAAATCACTCGTTAAAGGCAAAAAATTTAAAGACAGGGAATAAACCACAATCTTCGCTTAGATAACCCAAAACCCCAGACTCAAAACTCAAAACTCAAAACTGTATTTGTCTTCCGGGTTAACCAGCTTGGTACTTTTTCTATTCCCGTTTACTGTGGTATGTATAATGCTCATCTGTTCTTTTTTGTATTCAAATAAAATATTGTCGGTGATATCTAGTTTTTTTACAGCAGCAATATTATTTACCTGGTAATAACTTACAATTCCCTCTTCATCCTGTTCATAACCTAAGAATTGTAAAGCCACAGTTTTTCCATCAGCCTTTATAAGCAAATGTTTTTGCACATAATCAGCCACCAGTTTATTCATGGCATTTTTATCTTTTGGTTTTAGCAGATCAATGTAGGTTTTGTATGTTGAACGCAATGTTTTTTCAAAATCATCTGTAAAGATCTTGCAGCTTATCTCAAGCGTTTTTTCTTTGGCATTGTGTTCAATTTCGGTAACACTTACAAATATGGGATGATATGTTGACGCAGGGCTGACAATCAAACTGCCGATCAATAACCACTTAAATAAAATACTTGCCATTTAGCTATCAGGTTGATGAAAAATCGTTTCTTTAAAATAGATTGCGCTACAAAACTAATGTAAACGAACAATTATAATCCCTTTCATGCAGGATTTAGGTTTTTATTTTGAAATGGGTTGGCAACACATCATTGCCTGGGAAGCGAAAGACCATTGGTTGTTTATACTGGCGCTGGCTGCTATTTACCTCATTGGTAACTGGAAACAGGTTTTGATCCTGGTAACAGCATTCACCATCGGCCATTCACTTACATTAGCTTTAAGTGTGCTTGATATTGTAAGGGTAAATTCAGATTGGGTTGAGTTCCTGATCCCCTGTACGATCGTTGCAACAGCGCTGTTTAATTTTTTCCAGAAAGATTTTCAGCCACGGTCACTCAGGTTGAACTATTTTTTAGCATTGTTCTTTGGATTGATACACGGACTGGGTTTTGCAAATGCTATCAGGTTTATGATGATAAAGGACGATGGCATTGGTTGGAAACTTTTAGGATTTAATATTGGACTGGAAGCAGGACAGATCGTTGTGGTTACAGGAATTTTATTGGTGAGTTTCCTGCTGGTTAATAAATTGGGTTTGAAAAGAAAATGGTGGGTTTGGAGTTTATCACTTGTTGCTTTAGTCATTGCATTTAAAATGGCATGGGATCGTTTCCCTGCATTATTATCATAAAAATTAAACACTCAATAGTATAACATGAAACAATTAACAGCTTTTGCTTTTTTGCTTTTCATCGGTATCAGTGTTAATGCACAGGATATAAAGAATAATCCGGGCAGTAACCATGGTAACCGGTTTGAGCAGTTGGGGACCATTCTTCCAACACCCAATGAGTATCGTACTGCCAGCGGCGCACCCGGCCCAAAATACTGGCAGCAACGTTGTGATTATGATATTACCTGCGAACTGGATGAAGCTAACCGCCGTTTGATCGGCAGGGAAACGATCACTTACGTAAACAATTCACCGGATGTACTTACTTACCTGTGGTTGCAACTGGATGAGAATGAACACAGCAATACCAACAACTCCGGTTACCAGGGCAGCAATACCATGCCAAGGGCCATCAGCGAGAACGATATTGTAAGGTATGGTGGCAAGATCGATAAAGACAGGGAATATGGTTTTAATATTACCAGGGTTGCTGATGCAACCGGTAAAGCGCTTCAATATACCATCAACAAAACCATGATGCGTATTGATCTGCCACAATCATTAAAACCAGGTCAGCAAATTGTTTTTAAAGTTGACTGGAACTATAATATTATTGAAAGAACCAGATATGGTGGCCGTGGCGGTTTCGAAAACTTTCCTGAAGACGGAAATGACCTGTACACCATGACACAGTGGTACCCACGCCTTTGTGTGTACAGCGATTTCCAGGGATGGCAAAACCACCAGTTTGTTGGCAGCGGAGAGTTTGCATTGACCTTCGGCAATTTTAAAGTTGCTATGACGGTTCCTGCAGATCACGTAGTATTATCAACAGGCCAGGGACAAAACTATCCGCAGGTTTTATCACCTGCAGAACTTGCACGCTGGCAAAAAGCACAAACTGCAACCGATGTTACGGAGATCGTAACACTGGCTGAAGCAACTGCAAAAGAAAAAACAAAATCAACCCAAAAGAAAACCTGGATATTTAAAGCTGATATGGTACGTGATTTTGCGTGGGGCAGTTCACGCAAATTTATCTGGGATGCCATGCCAACTATGGTTGAAGGCAAAAAAGTAATGTGCATGAGCGGATACGGAAAAGAAGCTTACTCACTGTACCGCAAGTACAGCACAAAAGCAGTGGCACATACCATTAAAACCTATTCTAAATTCACTATTCCTTATCCATACCCTGTTGCACAAAGCCTGGAAGCTGCCAATGGAATGGAATACCCGATGATCTGTTTCAATTTTGGCCGCACAGAAAAAGATGCCAGCGGAAATTACAGTGCCAACAGCACTTACAGCGAAGGAACAAAGAATGGAATGCTGGGTGTGGTGATACATGAAGTTGGCCATAACTTTTTCCCTATGATCATCAACAGCGATGAAAGGCAATGGACCTGGATGGATGAAGGATTGAATTCATTTTGCGAATACCTGGCCGAAGAATTATGGGATAATAAATTCCCGGTTGGTAAAGGCCCTGCATATAAAATTGTTGATTACATGAAGCTGCCAAAAGATGTGTTGGAGCCGATCATGACCAACAGTGAGAACATCATCCAGTTTGGCCCCAATGCTTATAGCAAGCCTGCAACAGGGCTGAATATATTGCGTGAGACTATTATGGGCCGTGAGAATTTTGATTATGCATTTAAAGAATATGCAAGGCGTTGGGCTTTCAAGCATCCAACACCTGCGGATCTTTTCCGTACCATGGAAGATGCCAGCGCCGAAGACCTGGATTGGTTCTGGAGAGGATGGTTCTATGGAACCGAAGCCTGCGATATTTCGCTTGATACAGTTAAATGGGCAGTGTTAAATACTGAGATACCTGCTCCTGCACCTGCATCTGCCACAAAACGTGCGGTAGCAAAACCACAACTCAATACTTTTGATGACATCTCCAAGATCAGGAACCGTGAAGACAAGAAGATCGTTTTTGCAACAGATGCTGACCCGTCGTTGAGGGATTTTTACTGGAGATATGACCGCGACCTGGTAAAAGTAGATACAACTGCATTTGATGTTACCACAACTGCTGCAACTGCTGCTGATAATTTTAGCGAAGCTGAACGCTTTAGTCTGGCTGGCAGTAAAAATATGTACGAGCTTACCTTCAGCAATAAAGGTGGTTTGGTAATGCCAATTATTATTGAGTGGACATTTAAAGATGGTTCAAAGGAAGTTGACCGCATACCTGTATATGTTTGGCGTAAGAATGAGAACAGGGTGATCAAAACTTTTATGAAGAATAAAGAAGTGGTTTCCATCAAACTTGATCCAATGAGGGAAACAGCCGACATCAATACTGATAACAATACCTGGCCTACGATTACAACGCCAAGTAAATTCCAGTTATTTAAAGCTAATGGCGTCCGTCCAAGAGGCGCTGCCGGCAACGGAAACCCAATGCAGCGGGAGATCAAATAAAATATTTGCTATTTGAAAATTAAAAAAGCTGTCCCATTAATTCGGGACAGCTTTTTTATTACAGCTTTTAAGTAAATTACAGCATATGAAATATTGCCTGCTGTTGTTTTTTGTTTGTTGCTTTTCTGGTAATTTATCTGCCGGTAAGGTTGACACTGTTTCTATCTACAGCAACAGTATGCACAAATACATAAAAGCTGTTGTAATAAAACCTGGTAGTTATAAAAAGAAGAAAAGCAGTTTTCCGGTGGTTTACCTGCTGCATGGTTATTCAGGAGATTTTAGCAACTGGATCACCAAAGTACCTGAACTTGAAAAATATGCAGATGCATACAAAACCCTGATCGTTTGTCCTGACGGGGCTTACAGCAGCTGGTATTTTGATAGTCCGCTTGATACAGCATACAGGTATGAAACACATATTGCCATGGAAGTGGTGGAGTTTATTGATAAGAACTACAACACGATCGCTGATAAAAACCACCGGGCAATTACCGGTTTAAGTATGGGTGGCCATGGCGCTTTATTCCTGGCCTTGCGGCATGCCGATGTTTTTGGTGCAGCAGGCAGTATGAGTGGTGGTGTAGACCTGAATGAAAGTAAGAACCGCTTTCACATTATGAAAAGAATTGGCGACACCATTCTGCAGGCCAATAACTGGCACGATATGACTGTTATAAATTTAATAGAGAATTATACCAACACCGCTTTAAAGATATATTTTGATTGTGGAGATAAAGATATTTTTATTGGAGGTAACCGCAGGCTGCATCAAAAAATGCAGCAGTTAAAAATACCACACACTTATATTGAAAGGCCTGGCGAACATAACTGGCTGTATTGGCGTGATGCGATACCGTTCCAATTATTATATTTTAAGCGATTTTTTAAACAGCATTAATTTGAGGGGTTAACCACCGGAATATGTCCTTCCATCCCTTACCACGTTCTTCTTCCCTTTATTTTTCTTTTCCCATTCAAGCATTTCAGGTGTCTTTTGCACTTCTTTCTTTTTTTCGGCAGGGGCGGCAACTACCACCGGTTTTTTATTATCTCCCGGTATTTCCAGGTGGCCACGGTCGTATTTTTCGACCTTTACCAAACGGCCGCTGCCGGCTTCATAAAATTTCCATTCGCCGTGCTTTACACTGTATTGTTCAGCTTTAATGATCTTGTAATCAATAATTTCATTGTTGCCTTCCCCATATACAGCAACGGTATCATAAGGAGCATCGGGATCATATCCACGCCAGCTTTCTTCCCTGATCAGGTCGCCCAGGTAAGTGTAATATTGCTGGATACCATCTTTGCCACCCAGTTTATATACTTCAACTGCTATGATATCTCCCTGTAAACTATACTTGCGCCAGATGCCTTCTTTGTTGTTGTTTTTATAAATACCCTCTTCTTCATAACCGGGTTCTCCTCTTATAGGGTCTACGTGTAACACCCATTTACCCTGCTTCATATCCTTTTTATCGATGGCATTCAGGGTATCGCCTTCCGCATTTAGTTTATAGCTTTTATATTGGGCCATGCCGTCTGTAAAAAACAAAAAAAGCATAGTGGTCAGTAAAAACAATTGCCGTATTTTTAAAATCTGCATAAAACCGTTTTTAATTGTTTGCTAATTCAAACCAAAACTACCAAGGATGAAAGATATTTTCAAAATTACAATAATACTGGTTTTAGTAATTGTTAATTCTGCGCAGGCGCAGGTAAAACCCACTACTGCCGCCGAAAGATTAAACGGTTTGCAGAAGAGAAAATTGTTAGAGAAGGATACCACTTTAAACAGTATAAATTTCCGCAATGTGGGGCCCAGTATCATGAGTGGCAGGGTGGTGGATGTGGACGTAAACCCGGCTGACCCTACAGAATTTTATGTGGCCTATGCAACCGGTGGTTTATGGTATACCAAAAACAACGGGCAAAGCCTGGTGCCGGTTTTCGATAAGGAAAATGTATTTGGTATCGGGGATATTGCGGTTAACTGGAAAGAGAATATTATCTGGATCGGAACCGGAGAAGCAAACAGCAGCCGTTCTTCTTACAGTGGTTTGGGTGTTTATAAAAGTTCAGACAAGGGAAAAACATGGGGATACATGGGACTTCCCGAAAGTCATCATATCGGTAAAATAAATCTGCATCCAACCGATAATAATACCGCATGGGTAGCAGTGCTCGGACATTTATATTCACCCAATAAAGAAAGAGGCATCTATAAAACAACCGATGGCGGTAAAACCTGGAAACAAACATTATTTGTTGATGAAAATACCGGCGCTGCTGATATGGAGATCAATCCTAAAAATCCTGATGAATTATACGCAGCCATTTGGTACCGTACCCGCCGTGCATGGAACTTTGAAGAAAGTGGAAAAACATCCGGCATTTATAAAAGCAGTGATGGCGGTAATTCCTGGAAACATATAACTGCTGCCGGAAGTGGTTTTCCGGTTGGAGATGGCCTTGGAAGAATGGGCGTTGCCGTATTTGCAACCAATCCTAATATCATTTATGCAACCCTGGATAACCAGGGCCGCAGGCCCGATACAGCCCAGAAAAAGGTAGATACCAATTATGTGCTCAAAAATTTTAAAGACCTTACCAAAGAAAGTTTTGCAGCGCTTGATGACAGGAAATTAGACAGCTTCCTGGTAAAAAATAATTTTAAAGAAAAATACACAGCTGCAACCGTAAAGGAACTGGTTAAAACTGATAAGATAAAACCAACGGAAATTTATAATTATCTATTTGATGCCAACACTGCATTGTTTGAAACACCCATCATTGGTTGCGAAGTCTACCGGAGTGATGATGCAGGCCTTACCTGGCGAAAAGTAAACACCAAAGGCCTCAATACTTACAATACTTACGGTTATTATTTTGGAAAGATCTCGGTGAGTAATACCAATGCAGATAAAATAGTCATCAGCGGGTATGATCTGTTATTAAGTACTGATGGAGGCAAAACATTTACATCAACCGATAATGATGCAACCCACGCCGACTGGCATGGATGCTGGATGAACCCCAATAAAGACAGTCACTGGATAGCAGGCAACGACGGCGGCTGTAATGTAACTTACGATAATGGTGAGCATTGGTTCAAGGCCAATACACCGTCGGTAGGTCAGTTTTATAAAATAACAGTAGATGATGCCAAGCCTTATAATATTTATGGCGGGTTGCAGGACAATGGAACCTGGTATGGCCCTTCCACTGCAAAAGATATTGACCAATGGGATTATGAAGGAACTTATCCCTGGAAACAGATCGGCGGTGGGGATGGTATGCAGGTGCAGGTTGATACCCGTGATAATAAAACTGCTTACACAGGTTCACAATTTGGATTTTATGGCCGCAGAAGCACAGAAGGAGGCAGGCGCTTATTCATTTATCCAAGGCCCGACATTGGGGAACCCAAATACCGTTTTAACTGGCAAACTCCCATCTGGCTCAGCAAACACAACCAGGATATTTTTTATTTGGGCACCAACAGGTTTCACCGCAGTTTGCAAAAAGGAGAGAACCTTGATCCTTTGAGTGCCGACCTAACCAGCGGCGGTGCAGAAGGTGACGTACCTTTTGGTACAGCAACAACATTGGTTGAGTCGCCGATGAAATTTGGATTGATATATTTTGGTACCGATGATGGTAATATTCATGTAAGTAAAGATGCCGGTTATAACTGGGCGAAATTAAACAGCAATCTTCCAAAATCTGTGCAGGGCCTGTATGTAAGCCGTGTTACACCTTCCGCATTTAAGGAAGGGAGAGTGTATGTTTCTTTAAACGGTTACCGCAACGATCATTTTGGCGCTTATTTATTTGTGAGTGATGACTATGGAACTACCTGGACACAATTGGGAACCGACCTGCCGATGGAGCCTATCAATGTAGTTGCTGAAGATCCCAAAAAAGAGAACATCATTTATGTGGGAACCGATAATGGGTTATATGCTTCCTTCAATATGGGCAAAAGTTTTTTAACACTTGATAATAGCCTGCCCCGTGTGCCGGTGCATGATATCGCTGTGCAGCAGCGTGAAAATGAACTGGTGATCGGCACGCATGGCCGCAGTATCTACATCGCTAAACTAAAGGATATACATAAGCTGTATGAAAAAATAGTGGGAGGGAAATAATAAGTACTGTTATTCCTTTTCTTTGTAAGCTGAAAGGTCAAAATAAGCGTCAACATTTTTCATGGCGATCATATCAGAGATGTAAACCCTGGGTTTGCTGCCATCATTTTCTGTAACAATAAAGTCCATCACGATCTTATCATCGATGATGATCGGTTGAAAGCCGAGCAACCAAAAGTTTTTTATGTTCTTATTAATATAGGTTTTTGATACCAGGCAATCAGCAGCCTTCATTTTCGATTCATCGATCAGGGTTGAATCAGCTTTATAATGCAGGCATACATCTCCTTTAACCAGCATTATTTTATTTGTATTGATAAAAGGATAGCCTGCAACATTCAGCAGGCCGTCAACTTTGTAATTTTTGCTTGCTTTATTGATCATGTATAATTTATTTGTTGCGAAATCATTGAGAAACAGCATTTCTTCTATAATTTTTGGATTCTCACGGCTGGGAGCATACAGTTTTACCAATAACCTTGTCTTGTCAAAAACAACTTCCATCGAATCTTCATCCGGCCCGCCAACCATCGCCATCTTATATTTTGTTATGCCGATGAATTCTTTTTGTGCAAAAGAAAACTGTGTGATGGCAAGCACAAATAAACTTGTGATAAGTAGTTTCATGAAAATTGTTTTATCATTAGTTAAAGGTCATTTAACCCTTTTCCCTTGAGAATTTGTGGTATACTTTTTTCAATTCTCGACTCACGTGTTTTTGATTGTTTGGGTGCTGCAAAATGCAGCAGGTATGCTCTTTGTCGCCCCGGTGTTAATGCATTGAAAGCGGTTTTCAATGCAGCTTTTTTATTCAATTGCTTTTGAAATTCTTCAGGAATGGTATATGCAGCCGTCTTTTTCAAAGCCACTTTCAACCCGGCTTTTTCCACTTCTATCGCTTCGTAAATGTATGCCTTCAGGATCTTTTTCATCTTTTTTATTTCACTAACATTCGTGAACCTTACCTGTCTTGCCGCTTGCACGTTTGCTGTCTGTTGTATAAGAATACTATCTGCATCATGCAGCAAAGCGCCTTTGAAAAACAGTAAGGCGCAGTATTCTTTAAACACATGTATCAACACAATATTGTTTTTCCCGAAAGTGTAACAGGGGCAACCCCATTTCAATTCTTCGGTAAGCCCGCAGTCAAGAACGATCGTTCTCAACTGCTCCAGTTCTTTCTGCCATTTGCCTTTATTAAAATAAAAATCAACTTTAGGATTCATTGTGTGCTTTGTTGTGTTTTTGCAAGATCAAACCTTTAACGAACCACGAAAACCCCTGGCAGCATAATAAGATTCTGCGCCGTTGTGATACAAAAAGACCGTGTTGTAACGTTTGTCACAAAAGAGTGCGCCGCCCAGCTTCCTGATATCAGCAGTGGTTTTTATCCAGCTCGATGTTTTGGTATCAAAATTTCCAAGTTGCTGCAGTTCCCGGTATTGTTCTTCCGTTAGAATTTCAATACCCATGTCAGCTGCCATATTTATAGCGCTGTCTTCGGGCTTGTGTTCCTTTCTTGCTTCCAGCGCTTCATGGTCGTAACAAATACTTCTGCGCTCTTTAGGACTTTCGGGGGAGCAATCATAAAAAATATATTCGCCTGTCTTTTTATCCTGGCCAATAACATCGGGTTCGCCACCGGTTTCTTCCATTGCATTAAGCGACCACAGTTTTTCTGAATTAGCCTTCAGCTTTGCTTCTACTTTCGCCCATTCAAGGCCTTTATGGCGGGTCATATTTTTTTCAAAACGGGTTTTTAATGTTTTGAGTAATGCTGAATGTTCTTCTGATGATAATTTCTTTTTCATGATGTTTATTAATTAAAATTAACTGAAATAATTTTTCTGCCGGCAGGCCTGAAATACCAGGAGACAAAGGTTAGAACTATCAATAACATAGGCCCAAAAAGTTCTTTAATGCCATCTCCAAGAGCCAGATGAGAAATGACAGCTCCCGACATAACAAAGAAGAAGCCTGCATAAGCCCATTCTTTCAGTAAAGGAAATTTAGGAATGAGAATAGCTATAACGCCCAATATTTTCCAGATGCCGATTATCATCAGCAAATAAATGGGGTAGCCCAAATGTTTCATCATAACTACTTCTTCGTCCATTTTAATTAATTGTATAATGCCGGTTGACAGCATACCCAATGCCAGCCAGATGGTAGCGATCCAATAGATGATCTTGTTTCTTTTTGTCATGGTATTTATTTTAGCTTGATTACTATTTCCTGTAAGCGGTTATGTGCCATATTTATTCCCTGGGCAAAAGGTAATTTCAATAGCTGGTCTCTCAATTCGGTTGACCTGTATATAACATGCATAGTGAGCTTGCTGGTGTCGTCATTAAGTTTTTCAAACTCCAGGAATTCAAGTTGAACGCCAAACGGGGTATTCTCCATTTCAAATGTCCGGGTGATCTTTTGATCAGTAACAAATTCATGGATCGTTCCGCTGAAGCCATGTTTGTTTCCTTTGGGATCGGTCGTTTCAAATTGAAAACTGCCGTGCTTTTTATTCTCAAGCTTCAGCACTTTTGTTCCCATCCATTGCTCAACGATCTCGGCATCTTCGTATGCTTTAAACAATAATTCTACAGGCAGATCAAATTCTCTTCTGATCAGTATTTCCTGTTTGCCGTCTTCGGCATGGATCTTTGTTTTTAATTCCATAGCGTCCTATTTTTTTGTTTTGTATTTTTTCATGATGCTTTCCAGTTTATTAAAACCCTCATCCCACATTTGGCGGAATGGCTCAATAAAGTCAGCTACTTCTTTCATTTTTTTTGCATTGATATGATAGGAAATTTCCCTGCCGTTTTGTTCCTGCTCCAGCAATTCGCACTCGGTAAGTATTTGCAGGTGTTTGGATACAGTAGGCCTGGCCGTATCAAAATTTGAAGCGATAGCACCCGCAGTAAGCGATTGCGAAGCAACCAACAAAAGGATGGCCCTTCTTGTAGGATCTGCTATGGCCTGGAAAACATCTCGTCTTAAGTTCATTGTGTAGCTATTTGACTACAAATATATGTGTAGTTATTTAACTACGCAAATTTTTCTGCATTTTTTTTAAAAAAGAATGTTAACCGGGAGAAAGTTAATTGAAGATGTAATAGTGCTGAAGCCTTTTATTTTACTGATGCATTGATTATTTTTTCCAGCACTTTTATGTCCACATCCTCCAGCTTATTTATATAAAGACAACCGGAACCGGTCTTAAATTTACCCAGCTTCTTAAACGCCTCAGCATGCCGCTGCAGATCGATCAGGTGCAGTGACAGGTTTGCTTTGCGTGGAGAAAACCCGATCCTGAACCAATCAACTTCTCTGCCCGTAGCAGGGCTTTTGTATCTCACATCTCCAAAACCGATCATAGCACTACCCCACATTTTTGGTTTTATTTTCATAGCTTTTTCCATAAGCTTAAGTACAACGAGGCTGTCTTTTCGCTTTTGTTCATCGGCAATAGTATTGATGAAATCCAGTGCACTTACAGCTGTTGGCTTGGTTTTGATCTCTGCTAATTTTCCCATAAAATGATTTTGTTGATAAATTGATTAGGCACAAAGCAGCCTTATAAAATTACCAATGTTAAAGGTAACAAACAAGCTGCTTAGTAATTGATCGGGCCTCGAAACTATTTAGTTGATTACTCAGGATGGGAAATTACCATTGATTGGAAGTAATTATCTCTATATTGTTCTAAAAGTTCTTTTTTGTAAGACGCAGCCTCAACTGAACTAAGTTTTGGATATATACAACTATAAAAATCTATGTTTAAAGGAACAGGTTTAACTACGCAGCCACTATGAAGATTGTAAGTTTGTTTATCATTTAAATGATCCTTAAATATTTCTTTTAAACCGGTGTAATTCTTATCTCTTAAAGCCTGGAATGCCATTGTTTTCACCAAGGCATTCCAATGGCCTGTTAATTTTACCAATTGATTAATGGTTGCCCATTTTGCCAAAATATTTGAGTAATGAGGTTGAGTTGATTTTCTTCCTTCGTATCCAACATAATCCGATTCCAGGTATTGTAAAGTTGATATATTATTAACCAGGTTAGTTAATGCAATTTCGTTGCGGAGAGAATCAGGCTGAGGGGTAAAATTTACTTCCAGGTCGTCTACTATGGAGTATTCCTTTGTGGATCTTATTCTATTATAAAGAAAGAGTAAGTAAGATCCTGTAAGGACTATTAATAGTATATTTCGTAGAGTAATCATTGTTTCACATGACGGTGCATATAAAGGAACGTATTTTATTTAAAATGAAAAATGGATTATTCTCTAATGACCGCCATTTTCATCCTCACATTTTCTTTTGGCCTGTCGTTCTTATCGGTCTTAACCGCAGCGATCTTATCAATTACATCAAGGCCTTCAACGATCTCTCCAAAAATTGTATAACCCATATCCAAATGGGGCGTTCCGCCTACCGTTGCATAGGTTTTCTTTTGCTCCGGTGTGAAAGTAAAATGAGGAGTTTTGTTATACCGGTCTATAGATACCGGATCAGTTAATTGACGGCTTACAATTTTTAAACTATCTGTTTTTTCCTGGGTGCTCAGGCGCATATAATATTTCTGTAACTCTTTACTTTTACCGCTGAAAGCAACATTGTAATTTATCTTTTGCACAAGGCTCCTGTTCACCCGTATTTCCATCTTTCGTAAAGCAGCCGAATCAAAAGTTTTACCCATTACAATATAAAACTGGGAACCCGATGACTCTTTATTGGGATTGGTCTCATCATCTTCCCTGGCTGCGGCAAGCATTCCTTTTTTATGGTAAAGTTTTTTATTGATCTCAGCCGGTACCCAGTAATCAACATCACCATAACCTAAACCTGCTGTATCATTTGCCAGTTTACTATCAGGGTCTCCGCCCTGTATCATAAAATTGTTGATCACCCTGTGAAAAAGTAAACTGTCATAAAACCCCTGCTTAACCAGCTTAATAAAATTATTCCGGTGAAGGGGTGTTTCATTAAAGAGTTTCACTTTCATATTGCCATAGGGCGTACTGATAAGGATGGTTTGTTTACTATAGGTTTGACATGTTGAGTCAGTACTGGAAAAAAGTAGAAATGCAAATGGTAGAAGAAAATATTTCATCATAATAAAGATTATCTGGTGGGGAAATTAATCAAAAAATAGCCTTCTTTACCTATTTATTTATGCCATTAACCTAAAGTTTTACGTCACCCAACCCAAACGTTTAGGTCCCCCAACCTAAAGTTTTACGTTATCCAGCCCAAACGTTTAGGTCCCCCAACCTAAAGTTTTACGTTATCCAACCTAAACGTTTAGGTTACCCCACCTAAAGTTTTACGTTATTCAACCCAAACGTTTAGGTTACTCCACCCAAACATTTAGCTTTTGCGTAAGCCCCCTTCACCATACAAAAAATAATTCTCCCTCTATTTCCGTTTTACTTCTACATTTGTACCTGCATTTTAAAAAATGGCATACACAGCTTCAATAATATTTCATAATTACCCTGTCAAAGGTTTAATACTTTTCTGTGTCGAAACATGTTAACAAAGTAACTGCAGCCGGACTGTTGGTTGCTTTAGGTATTATCTACGGCGATATCGGTACTTCCCCGTTATATGTTTTCAACTCTATTATTAAAGAAAGGGTAGTTGATGAAAAGCTTATCCTTGGCACACTTTCACTTATCATCTGGACCATTACTTTACTCACTACCATCAAGTATGTTATTATGGTGCTCCGTGCCGATAACCGTGGTGAGGGTGGTATCTTTTCACTCTTTGCACTGGTAAGGAGGCGTAAAAAATGGCTGGTCATTCCGGCTATGATCGGCGGTGCTGCACTTTTATCAGATGGTATCATTACACCGCCTATTTCCATCACTTCGGCCATCGAGGGTTTAAAAGAACTGCCACAGTTTCATGACCTGAGCCAGGATACCATTGTATATATCGTACTCGGCATCATAGCCGTTTTCTTTTTTACACAACAGTTTGGCACTTCCAATATAGGCAAGCTGTTTGGCCCGTTTATGTCGGTTTGGTTTGGAATGCTGGCTGTACTGGGCCTTATACATCTCAGTGATGATTTTACCATTTTCAGGGCTTTAAATCCTTATTACGCTATCAATTTCCTGGTTACTTATCCCGAAGGGTTCTGGCTGCTGGGTGCTGTTTTTTTGTGTACTACCGGCGCCGAAGCGCTGTACAGCGATCTTGGGCATTGTGGCCGCGGCAACATCCGCATTTCCTGGATATTTGTAAAGATCTGTTTGCTGATAAATTATTTCGGGCAGGGTGCCAGTATTTTAAAACACCACAGCGGAAAATTATTAGATAAAGCGACCATGGATGCAGAAGGCATCAATGCATTTTACGACCTGATGCCCAACTGGTTTATTGTACCCGGTGTTATTGTAGCCACCAGTGCGGCCATTATTGCCAGCCAGGCCATGGTGTCGGGTTCGTTCACACTCATTAGTGAAGCAATCAGGCTTAACCTTTGGCCCAAGCTTAAGATCAATTATCCCACCGAAGCCAAAGGACAGATTTTTATTCCGGCAATTAATATGCTGTTATTTGTAGGTTGCGTAGGAGTTGTCTTATTTTTCCGTGAATCAGCTAAAATGGAGGCGGCTTATGGGCTCGCCATCATCACCACTATGTTCATGACCACCATATTGTTCTCCAATTATATGGTACTTCATCGTATAAAACCCGGGTTGATCTGGGTGTTTCTTATCGCTTATGTTATTATAGAAGCTTCATTCCTGATTGCCTTGCTGGATAAATTCATTCATGGAGGTTATATTACTTTGATGATCGGCTTTGTTTTGTTCTCTGTGATGTATATCTGGTACCGCAGCCGTAAGATCAAGAACCGCTACGTGGAGTTTGTGCGAATGGAAGAGTATATTCCCAAACTGGAGGAATTGAGTAACGATACAACGGTACCTAAATATGCCACACATCTGGTGTATTTAACCAGCGCTAATAATCCCAAAGAGATAGAGCATAAAATTATTTACAGCATACTCAGCGGCAAGCCAAAGCGTGCCGATATTTTCTGGTTTGTGCATGTAGATACGATGGATGATCCATACACCTGCGAATATTCTGTTGAGCATATTATTCCCAATGACATCATCAGGGTCGAGTTCAGGCTTGGGTTCCGTATGGCGCCACGCATTAACCTCATGTTTAAAAAAGTAGTTGAAGACCTGGTTGCTAACCGTGAAGTGAATGTTACCAGCCGCTACGAAAGCCAGCAGCGTAACAATGTGGTGGGCGATTTCAGGTTTGTAGTGATGGAGAAATTCCTGAGCCAGGATAATGAATTGCCATTCTTTGAAAGGATCATTATGAAACTTTATTTCTGGCTGAAAGAGATTTCGCTCAGTGAAGAAAAAGGTTTTGGCCTGGAGCAAAATACTGTACAGGTAGAAAAATTCCCGCTTATCATTGCACCGGTTAGTAAATTGAAATTGAAGAGGGTGTACACAGATGAAGAGGAAGATTGATACTGGATACTTGATTCTTGTTCCTTGATTTTTGATACCAGCTTCAGTTCTTTGTGGCATCATCTTTGTGAACTTTGTTCTGTTCTTTTTTTCTTTTAGTAAAAGAAAAGAAGAATCTCACTTGTGCCGCATACCATTTGGGAACATTATATGCCTATATCTCAAGTTTGAACCACAATAGAAACATAGATACTTAGAAATACACACATAGAATAACTATGTGCAACCTATGTTTTCTATCTTACTATGTGGTTCAAATAACCACACAATTTAAGGACTCCATGAATTCCATCACCGCTATATCACTCAAACAAAAAATTGATGACGCTGAAGATTTTCAATTAATTGATGTTCGTGAACCTTACGAACATGAAGAATTCAACATTGGTGGTGAACTGATTCCGCTGAACGAAATTTCTCAACATATTGATACGATCGCAACAGACAAACCGGTGATACTCTATTGCCGCAAAGGCATTCGCAGCCAGGTAGCCATACAACGGCTGCAGGAAAAATTTCCTTTTACAAATCTTATAAACCTCATCGGAGGAACGGAAGCATGGCGAAAATTGTTTTGAGTTTTGGGTTTAGAGTTTTGTGTTTGTAGCAGAAAGCTTAATTTAACAGGGTGCTATAACCCAAGACACCAAACATAAAACCCAAAACTGACCTTTGTTACAAATTGCTATCTATATTATTCTCGGTATCCTGGCACTTTCAATCATTGTCTATTTTTTGCAGGAGAAATTCATTTTTAAACCCGAAAAATTAAAGCAGGACTTTGTATACAAATACGATGTGCCTTTTGAAGAACTGTTCTTTGATGTGGAACCTGGCGTACGCATCAACGGGTTGCATTTTACGGTAGATAAACCGTTGGGGCTGGTACTGTATTTTCATGGCAACAGCCGCAGCATTAAGGGCTGGGCCAAATATGCCAAGGATTTTTACCGCTATAAATATGATGTGGTACTGGTTGATTACCGCGGCTTTGGCAAAAGCACCGGCAAGCGCAACGAAAAAGATATGCTGAACGATATGCAGTTTGTTTACCAGGCACTGGCAGCAAAATACAACGAAAGTCATATGCTGGTGTATTGCCGCAGTATGGGCAGTGGTTTTGCTGCTAAACTTGCCAGTGATAATAAACCACGCTATTTGATTTTAGATGCACCTTATTTCAGTTTTAAAAAAGCAGTGGAAAGATTTTTACCCATACTGCCCATGCGTTTTGTGCTGCGCTTTCACATGCGTACCGACAGATGGATAACCAAAGTGAATTGCCACACTTATATTTTGCACGGCACCAAGGACTGGCTCCTACCCATTAGCAATAGTGAAAAACTGCAGGCGCTCAATCCCCGTAAAATAACACTCATACGCATTCCCGGCGGCGGGCATAATAACCTGCCTTCTTTTCCGGAGTACCATAATTTTATCAGGGATATTTTGCAATATTAAACGTTAATCCGTTAATTAGTTAATTGGTTAATCCGTGAGACTTCAATATTTCAAGCATGCTCCCCGCAAATAAACGGATTAACGGATACCGGATTAACGGATTAACCGATAGCTTACCTTTGCTCTCTCATGAAATCAAAAACAATCTTCCGCTGGCTTAAGATCATCATCCTTGTTTACAGCATCATCGGCATTGCTTTGTATTATTTGCAGGAGAAATTTTTATTTCATCCTGAAAAATTATCGAATGCCTATGTATATCATTTTGATGTTCCTTTTGAAGAAGTGAACATCCCGATCAACAACACGGATACAGTCAACATGATCAAATTCTTCCCGGCAGATTCTGTGAAAAGGGGTGTAGTGGTTTATTTTCATGGCAACCGGCAGAATGTTGAGCGCTATGCAAAATTTGCCGGCAATTTTACCAAACATGGCTACGAGGTTTGGATGGGGGATTATCCCGGGTTTGGAAAAACCACCGGTGAACGCACAGAAAAGAAGATGTATGAACAGGCGCTGCAGGTACAAAAAATGGCCGCAGCAAAATATGGGAAGGATAGCATCATCCTTTATGGTAAATCACTGGGCACGGGCATTGCAGCTTATGTGGCATCGCAGTCAAATAACAAAAGGGTCATTTTAGAAACCCCGTATTACAGCATCCCATCACTTTTTAGTTGCTATGCACCCATTTATCCAAACAGTAAAATGTGTACTTACAAAATACCCACGAATGAATTTTTGGTGGATGTGAATTACCCTGTTACCATTTTTCATGGCACCGATGATTGGGAGATACCTTACCGCAATGCTGCAAGATTGAAAAAAATATTAAAACCCACAGATGAATTTATAACAATTGAAAAAGGCGTACACAACAACCTGAATGATTTCCCTTTGTTTCAACAAAAACTCGACAGTTTATTAAAGCTCCGATAATTGTGTTTTAGCTTTAGTGATCTTAAGTGTGTAGTTAACTCCAATTTTTAAAGCATAATTCTCTTTACCATGGCTTACGGGAAAACCAAAGGCAACAGGATAATCGTAATCAGCAATTATTTCCTTTATCACTTCATAAATATTTTTTCCAAAAGGTCGGTCGGTATCTTTCATGTCGGTAAATCCGCCAACAATAAGCCCGGCCAGGTTTTCCAGTTTCCCGCTGCGCTTTAACTGGTACAGCATCCGGTCAGTGTTGTAAACCTGTTCACCAATATCTTCAATAAAAAGTAGTTTGTTTTTTGTGTTGATATCCGATGGTGTGCCAATAATATGTGCCAGCAAGGAAAGATTGCCGCCTACCAGTTCAGCAGTGGCGTTTCCGGGTTTATTAAAATCATGTGCAGCACAAGTGTATTTTGTTTTTTTGCCGGTAATGGCTTTGTGCAATGATTGTATGAATTCATTTTCACCTTCGTTAAAAGCAGCTGCCATAGGCGCATGCAGCGATGCTGTTTTTATTCTTGTGTAGAGATGCGCATGCAAAATGGTAATATCGCTGAAGCCGATCACCCATTTAGGGTTCTTTTTAAATTTAGTAAAATCTAACCGGTCAATGATGCGGCCCATGCCATAACCACCACGGCCAAAAAGAATGGCATTGATATTTTCATCATCCAGCATGGCCTGCAATTCATCTGCCCGTTCCTCATCGGTACCGCTGAAATAATTCTTCGAGTTACTGCCCAGTGTTTTGCCCACCATTACGTCAAAACCCCAGCTTTGTAAAGTGTTGATACAGGTTTGCGCTTTTGCCGCATCCATATAGCCTGCAGGGCAGGTAATGCCAATGGTGTCGCCTTTCTTTAAGTGAGGAGGAATTTTCATCATAAATCAGCTTTTAGTAATTAGTTATTAGCTTTTAGTGAGAGCTTTTATGGTTTTAGTTTTTCGATTAGGGCATTCAGCATTTTTTGAATTTCAGTTAACAATGGAAAAACATTTTCAATAGGCTCTTTTAAATTGGGATAAACCATCGAAGTACCAATTAACTGACTTTCAAGTTCGAATGCAGAGCCGATAGAGTCCTCTAAGAATTTCTTAAAATGTATATCAGATGATTTTGAACATCCCTCAGCTATATTTGAAGATATAGAAACAACATCTTTTCTGATTTGTACTACTAGGTTAAATTTTTCTTCTGTTGGTAATAGATTTGATATCTTATAGATTTCGACAAAAAGAGTCATCGATTTTTGCCAAACAATCAAATTTCTGAAATTACGCATAAATCATCTTTATCTATAGGGCCTAATGATATCTTGCACCAAAACTAATAGCTAAATGCTAAAAGCTAATACCTTTTAATTTTCTCCAGCAATTCCTAAACCTCTGTTAATCTGCATTCGTTTAAATGAACACCTAAAGTATGTATTGCACCACACTTTAAAGCAAAATTATTTTTTTGATGGCCAACCGGAAAATCAAAACATACAGGGTAAGAGTACCCGGCAACCTTTTCAAGTACGATATCTTCAATGGTCTTGCCAAATTCTTCGCCTGGGGTATCAACTTTAATCTTAAAACCACCAATAATAAGACCTTTCAGTTTATCTAATTTTCCGCTTCGTTTTAAATTCCAGAACATACGGTCAATGCTATAAAGATATTCGCCGGTATCTTCTAAAAATAAGATCTTGTCTTTTGTATGTATGTCAGATGAGCTTCCTGCCAGCGATTCCAGCGTTTTTAAATTGCCGCCTACCAGTTCACCCACAGCAATTCCGGTCCTGTTTTTTTCATTAGGTGTAAAAAGATATTTCATCCTTTCACCTTTCAAACATTTGTTTATCGATTCGATGGTCTCTTTCTGTGCAGGTTCGGCAGTATTCCAGTCACTTGGAAAACTGTTGCACATTTTTGAATGAATGGTAGCAACCCGGTATTTCTCATTAATATGCGAATGAAAAACTGTGGCATCGCTGAAACCAATGATCCATTTCGGGTCACGGTCAAACTTTTTAAAATTGAGCCGGTCAATGATGCGTACACCGCCATAACCTCCTCTTGCAAACAAAATTGCTTTGATGCTTTTATCATCCAGCATTTGCTGCAGGTCATTTAATCGTTCATCATCGGTGCCGCCATAAGTAAAATCTTTTTTGCTGATGGTCTCACCGATCCTGGCATTAAAACCCCATTCTTTTAATTTCAGCAAAGCCGGTTGAATGTCTTCTGTTGTAATAAATCCAGCCGGGCAGCAAATACCAACCGTATCGCCAGCCTTTAAGTAGGGAGGTTTCACCACAGGAGATTCATCAAGACTGGCTTTACCTCTTGCAACAGCACCCAATGATGCAGCAAGCGGAATAAAGGAAGAAAGGAAATGTTTGCGTTTCATGTGTTATTATTATTGATTTTGGCCACATGGAATTCGCCGAAAAGCAGCTTCCTGTTCGTTTCAATACTTTTCTGTGGCTCATTTCATAACCTCAATTTACTCAAATTTCGGTATTGACCGCTGATTAGGTATTTTTGCACTGCAATGAACAAACCAGAAAGATATTTAATTACATCGGCCCTGCCTTATGCAAACGGTCCCAAGCATATTGGCCACCTGGCAGGAGCTTATTTACCAGCCGATATTTATGTACGTTATTTACGTGCAAAAAAAGAAGACGTAGTGTATGTATGCGGCAGCGATGAACATGGTGCTGCCATTACCATACAGGCCATGAAGGAGAAAACGACTCCACGTAAAATAGTAGATAAATACCACGCCATGCTTAAAAGCAATATGGCCGACCTGGGTATTTCTTTTGATATCTATCACCGTACATCGGAGCCTATACATCATGAAACAGCGCAGGAGTTTTTTACTGCCCTCAACAGCAAAGGTGATCTTGAACAAAAAGAAACAGAGCAGTTTTATGATGAAGAAGCTAAAACATTTTTAGCCGATCGTTATATCATCGGTACCTGCCCGGTTTGTGCCAATGAAAATGCCTACGGCGATCAGTGTGAAAAATGCGGCACCTCATTAAGTCCTGATCAATTGATAAACCCACGCAGTACATTGAGTGGTAATTCTCCCGTAAAGAAATTAACCACACATTGGTTTTTGCCTTTGGATAAACACGAAGCATTTTTAAGAGAGTGGATATTAACTGAACATAAAGACGATTGGAAAGCGAATGTACTTGGCCAATGCAAAAGCTGGATGGACCTGGGCTTGCAACCGAGAGCTGTAACACGTGACCTGGATTGGGGTATTCCATTGCCGGCTGATGTAAAGGGAGGAGAAGGTAAAGTGCTGTATGTGTGGTTCGATGCACCGATCGGTTATATCAGCGCCACCAAACAATGGGCGATTGATAATAACAAAGACTGGAAACCTTACTGGGAAGATAAGGGTACCAAACTTGTTCATTTTATCGGCAAGGATAATATTGTTTTTCACGCTATTATTTTTCCGGTGATGCTGAAGCTGCATGGCAATATTGTACCCGATAATGTACCCAGCAACGAATTCATGAACCTGGAAGGGGATAAGATGAGTACCAGCCGTGGTTGGAGCATAGAGATGGATGATTATATCCACGATTTTGTGAAGAAAGATAATGGTGGCGACCAAATGGTGGATGCATTGCGTTATTACCTTACACAGATAGCCCCGGAAACAAAGGACAGCGAATTTACCTGGAAGGGTTTCCAGGATGCTGTGAACAGCGAACTGGTGGCTATTTTCGGCAATTTTGTGAACAGGACATTTGTACTCATGCACAAACTATGCAAGGGCAAAGTATCGCCATTGCATGCAGAATTGATGGATGAAGCAGACAGGCAATTGTTTGAAGAAATTCAAAATTCAAAATTCAAAATTCAAAATAATATTGAAGGCTACAAGTTCAGAGATGCACTGTATGAAGTGATTGACCTGGCAAGAAAAGGAAATAAATACATGCAGGATAAAGAGCCCTGGATCGTTGCAAAGCAAACGACAGACGATGGACAACCGACAACGGGAGCTCAAAAATCGATTGATAACTGCCTGCACATATGTTTACAACTAACAGCAAATCTTGCAGTCTTCATCAATCCTTTTCTTCCTTTTGCAGCAAAGAAAATGTGCTATATGATGAAAGTGGTTGATAAAATGTTGGATTGGGAAAATGCTGGTAAAGGGAAACTTTTAAGTGTCGGCTACTCTCTAAGACCCCCTGAATTGCTGTTTAGAAAAATAGATGATGAAGAAGTAAAAGCCCAGGTAGAAAAATTAAAAACGAAAAGCGAAAAATTAAAAATGGAAAATAATACAGAGAATTCAGTGCCGGAAAATACTCAACCACAAGTTGCAAATACCAAACCCGAAATTCAGTTTGAGGATTTTGCAAAGATCGATTTGAAAGTAGGAACTATTCTTACTGCTGAAAAAGTAGAGAAGGCTGATAAGCTTTTAAGGCTTTCTGTCGATCTTGGCTTTGAAACAAGGACCATTGTAAGCGGTATAGCCCTGCATTTTAATGCTGAAGATATTGTTGGCAAGCAGGTGGTGGTGGTTGCAAATCTTGCACCCCGTAAGATGAGAGGTATTGAAAGCCAGGGAATGATCTTAATGGCAGAAGATAAAGAAGGAAAACTGCATTTTGTAAACCCCGGTACTATTATAGATACAGGAAGTAATGTAAGTTAATCCCGGATAAGCCGGATTATGTAACATTTATAAAAGTTTACATAATTCATACTTTTTTACTTAACCGATGGTTAATAGAAACCATATTCAGCCATATTTACCTGTTTGGACCTATTTTTGTCTAGAGAAAAATTAAAACTACTAATATGAACAGCAAAAATTTACTACTCATCTTATTTCTTGCATGTACCATACCTGTATTTGCACAGGAACCTGATATGTCTTTGATCCCATACCGTAAAGGAAATTTATGGGGATATGCAGATGCCAATAAAAATATAGCCATTAAACCTGAATATGAAGAAGCAAATTTATTTTATGAAGGATTTGCTGTTGTAAAAAAAGGGGGTAAATACGGATACGTCAATAAAGAAGGAAAAGTAGTTATTCCAATTAAGTATTTTTCAGCTAAACCTTTCCGTGTTGGTTTTTATGGATCAGATACAAAACCAAATCCTAAGGATAAAGCTCCTGTTGTACAAAAAACTGTGCTTTTTGCAGGTGCGTCACTGCAGGCAAGTGGTTATGAAATATGTATTGATACAAAAGGTGCTCAATTGGCCAAATGCCCGGCAATAAGTGAGAATAGTATTCCGGAAGTCAACAAGCCCGATACGGTGATCCTTGTATCGAATTACAGCACTATTCAGAAAAGTGACTTGTTTGATAAAATTGTTGGCGATTATAAAATTATTGCCGGGGCAGATGAAACTTATTACATCGCCACCAGGAATAATAATTATGGTGTGTTCAACAATAAATTTGAAGTGATCGTGCCTTTTGAATATTCACTGATCGAAAAGATCAACATCGGGCCGATGGTTTACCTGAAAGTGGAAAAGGCAGGATTAAAAGGAATATTCTTTGGCACAGGTTCTCCTTATTTGGCTGTGGACAATACTAAGATCCAACTGGTGAAAGCAGCAAATGGCAAAAGCTATTTTATTTATACCAAAGATGGACAATCAGGTTTAAAAGACACAAAATATCAGAATGTTGTTGAAACAATTTACTCAGATATTGTGTATGATCCTGCCGGCGGTTTTATCTTAACTGCCCCCGGTACATACAAAGGTTTTGCTTTCCTGGATGAGGGTGTTCTTTTACCCAGGTTTGCCGAGGTTAAGCCTTTAAAGGGCGGCCAATATGTTATGGTGAAAACATTGGAAGGTAAATGGGGTTATGTAAATAACAAGTTGGTGGAATTTTTTGAAGAATAAAATACCGGTTAAAATATAATCACGAAGGGCTCATTTATTGAGTCCTTCTTATTTAAAAGCATTACTGTTATAATGCGAACTTGTTTTTTGTAAGAACGCTTTGACCCTGGTGAGCAGGCCATTTAATACCTGCGAATAATTTTTATCTTTTGAAAGATCTTTATGCAAAAGATCATCCTGGTTATAATTATATAGATATTCGGTTTTATTGCTGATGGTGTTGAATCCCAGTACATAGTTACTGTCCATAACCTGGTAGATAACAGAGCCCGATTTTGAAAAAACATAATTGCCGGTCATGCTGCTATCAAGCAAATTATTTCCATAAGAGATAATACTGTCCGTGTAACCTGCAGCTGCTAAAATAGTAGCATGTATATCAAACTGGTTTACCAGGTGATTAATGACTTTCTTTTTGGTGTCAGACGGGTCGAAAATAATTACAGGAATATGATTTGCCGAAACAGCTGTATACGGCCCCAGTTTTCCCTGCGGAAATAACCAATGATCTGAACAAAAGATGAATTTGGTATTTGCAAACCAGGCTTCATTTTTTGCTCCGTTAAAAAATTGCTGCAGGCTGCGATCATAATATTGCATTGCTTTCATGGGTGCTGTATAATCTTTCGGCGATGTTTTTGCAAAACCTTCGGGAATATCATAGGGATAATGCGTGGAGATATTATAGTGAATTGCAAAGAAGGGTTTTTGTGACTGATCTATTTTTTGATTAAAAAAAGCAAGTACAGCTTCATCCTGTAACCCCATGCTGTGTGCCGGTAAATTTTTGTAACCGGGTATATCTTCTTTGCTGTAATATTCATCAATGCCCATCCAGTTTACAAATTTGGCAAAGCCAAAATTATCATACTCATCGCCTATGCAAAACATAGATCGATAATTCAGTTTTTTTAAAGCAGTTCCAATTGGTGTAACAGGCATATTAACATACGGTGAATGATAAAGCGGCATATCAGAGAGCGTTGGAACCCCTGCCAGTATAGCCGTAATACCCTTGTTGGATTCATGTGCATAACAAAATGCTTTGTTGAAGAATGTGCTTTTTTGCAGCAGCGAGTCAAAGAAGGGCATACTTACTTTATATGCACTGGCAGAATCAAAAAAATCATAAGGCACACTTTCCATGATAAAAAGCACGATATTCTTTTTACCTGTATCTGTGTTGTTGATGTTAAGTTTTTTCCTGATCGGGAAAATGGAATCACAAGTGGCATCCGGCATATAGTTTTTTGTCTTCAATCCTGTTCCACCCCTGAAGACTGAATAAGCAAATGTGTGAAACGAATTCTGGACAACCGGTAACTGGTTACTGTTCAGCTCAACCAGCGGATAAGTAGGAACCAGGTTTTTTGTAAAACTGTGTTTAAAGATCACCAGGAAGATCAGGCACAAAAAAAGCAGGGCCGTAAAAAGCCTGCAATTGTTTCCTTTCGCAAATGCGCTGTATAATTTTTTATGTAGAAACCATACCAGTCCAAGAATAAAACAAATGATCAGTACAAAAGCGAGGATCAGCCAAAAATTTTGTTGCATCAACCGGTTAACGGGATGATCTATCACGTATAACAGGCCTGCATTCGCTCTTTGAAAATGGAAAGGAAAGTAAAATATATCAATACAGTTGAGGATAATGGCAAAGCTGTTGAGTAAAACAAAAGCCGGAATAATTATCCAGGCGGATATCTTTTTTGAAACCAGTCTTCCCACTGTTAATGCAAAAAGTAAAAGTGAATTAATGGCCAATAACGTAAGCAGGTCTGTTAACAGCGACCACTTAAACATCCTTAGCTTCTCCGTTGTGTGGGTGTCTGTAAATAATAATGACTGGTTGTACTGATAAAATATTATTTTTAAAACTGAATGAATTAATAACAAACTCAACAGGAACCAGGCAAAGGGTTTGTTATTTTGCCAGGCTGCTAAAAGTTTAAATTTAATAAAACCGTTACTATTCATGCTGAAGTGGATTGCACAAAACAAATATAAGGTAATGGCTTTTATTGTAGGGCTGTACCTGTTGGTTGATGTGCTGCAGCACAAAGGGCAGGCAAGGGTTTTGTTTTCGAAAGAATTTCCGGAGAATAAAATAACCAACCTAGGGCCACAAAACAAAAATATACTGATCAATGCCAATAAGAGCTGGAAGAAAGGGATCAATACCATAGAAAAGCTGAATGAATTGGATACAGCAACCGCAGGGTTTGAATGTGATGTTTATTTTGATACGACAACTAAAATTTTTGATGTGCATCACGATCCCGATAAAAGCACGGGCTTAGGCTTGGGAAGTTTACTGCAACAATATCAACAAAAAAAACTAACTGCCAGTATCTGGCTTGATATCAAAAATCTGGCAAGTGCCAATTCTCCATCTGCATTGCAATTGTTGGTTCAATTGCAAAAAAAATACAACCTGCAAAATAAGGTTCTTGTGGAGTCTGACAGGGCAGATCTCTTATCTGCTTTCAGCGATAGTGGTTTCTATACTTCTTATTATCTGCCTCTTTTTAATCCCTATCAATTAAATGAGGCTGAAGTAAAAACGTGGGCCCACGGTATTACATACGTTATCAGCAAATCAAAAGTTAATGCAATATCAGGCTATTATTTTCAAAGCAGCTTCATAAATCATTACTTTCCAAAATACCCTGTTCTAACCTGGGTAGATAATCCTGACTTTAGCTTAGTGAACTTACTGTTCCAAAAAAAAATAGCTGCCGATAGATCTATTTTTATCGTGCTAAAACCTTAACTGTATTAAGTTTTTGGTTTTTATTTTACCCTTAAATACAAAAACCTTAATTTCGGTTTCTCAAATAGTTGTTTAACTAACTAATTTTAGGACATGTCAAAAAGAATCATAAAAAAGGTAGCTGTTTTAGGCAGCGGTGTAATGGGTAGCCGGATTGCCTGTCATTTTGCAGGCGTAGGCTTAAAGGTGTTGTTGCTGGATATACAGCCAAAGGACCTGCCTACAGATGCAAAGCCTGCTGAGAAAAATAAAATAGTGAATGATGCACTAACAGCGGCCATAAAATCTAATCCATCGCCGGTTTATAATAAAGATGTGGTGAAAAGAATTACCACCGGGAACTTCACAGATAATATGAAAGACATTGCCGATTGCGATTGGGTGATAGAAGTGGTGGTGGAAAGGCTCGATATCAAACAACTTGTTTTTACCGATGTTGAAAAATACCGCAAGCCCGGAACGTTGATCACATCAAATACCTCAGGCATCCCCATCCACATGATGACGGAAGGTAGGAGCGATGATTTTAAAAAGCATTTCTGCGGCACACACTTTTTTAATCCACCCAGGTATTTGCGTTTGCTGGAGATCATCCCAACACCACATACCGATCCGGAAGTGGTTGATTTTTTAATGCATTACGGTGATCTTACTTTAGGGAAAACAACTGTACTGTGCAAAGACACGCCCGCATTCATCGCCAACCGTGTTGGTGTTTTTGGCATGATGGCCATTATGAATGCCATGGAAAAATTACAATTGAATGTTGATGAGATCGATGCATTGACAGGGCCGGTTGTTGGCCGCCCGAAATCTGCCACCTTCCGTACTGCTGATGTAGTGGGTATTGATACATTGGTGAAAGTGGCAAAAGGTGTTGCTGATAATTGTCCCAATGATGAAGCAAAGCAAATGTTCAACATTCCATCCTGGTTGAATAAAATGGTGGAGAATAACTGGCTGGGGGATAAGACCGGGCAGGGTTTTTTCAAGAAGACGAAATCGGATTCAGGTGAAAAAGAGATACTCACTTTGAACTTACAAACCATGGAATATGGCGCCAGGCAAAAACCAAAGTTTGCAACCTTAGAAGCAGCCAAACCGATTGAGGATCTTAAAACAAGAATAAAAGCTTTGTGCGCAGGCACTGATAAGGCCGGAGATTTTTATCGCCAGTTCCATTACAATCTTTTCTCTTATATTTCTCACCGCATTCCCGAGATCAGTGATGAACTATACAGAGTTGATGACGGTATGATGGCCGGCTTTGGCTGGGAGATAGGCGCTTTTGAAAGTTGGGATGTATTGGGTGTTGCAAAAACTGTTGAAGCCATGAAAGCTGCCGGTTATAAAGTTGCAGCATGGGTTGATGAAATGCTGGCAAGCGGAGCAACATCTTTTTATAAAGTAGAGAATGGCAAGCGGATGTATTATGACATAGGCAGCAGATCTTACAAAACCATGCCGGGTGCCGATGTATTTATTGTAATGAAGAATTTTGAGAACGAAACTGTTTGGAAAAATTCTGCATGTCGCACTTACCATTTGGGCAACGATGTGCTTGGATTGGAATGGTACACCAAAATGGGTAGCATTGGCGGCGAAGTATTGGAAGGTATTCAACGTTCCATTGCTTTGGCTGAAGATAAATACAAGGGATTGGTTATTGCAAACGAAGGTTCAAACTTCAGCGCAGGTGCCAATGTAGCGATGATATTTATGATGGCTATTGAACAGGATTATGATGAAATTGATATGGCGATACGCCAGTTTCAAAATACAATGATGAGGGTTCGTTACTCAGGTATACCGGTTGTGGTAGCGCCACACGGACTTGCATTGGGCGGTGCCTGCGAAATGAGTTTGCATGCCGATAAAGTTATTCCGGCTGCAGAAACATACAGTGGTTTGGTTGAAGTAGGTATTGGTGTGATCCCCGGTGGTGGAGGTACGAAAGAATTTGTTTTAAGGGCTTCGGACGAAGTACATGCCGGCGAACCGGATACCATTCCTTTGCAAAACCGTTTCTTAACTATTGCTACCGCAAAAGTCGCCACATCTGCTTATGAAGCTTACGACCTGGGTATTTACAGGCATGGACAAGATGTTGTTAGCATTAACCAGGGCAGAAGAATTGCAGAAGCAAAACAAGCCGTGATAGAATTGTATGATGATGGTTATGTAATGCCGGTGCAACGTACCGATATCAAAGTATTGGGCCGCTCCATGCTCGGCGCTATGCATGCGGGTATCAATGGTATGTGGCGTGGTAATTACGCAACCGATCATGATGTAACTGTTGGAAAAAAACTGGCTTATGTTATGTGCGGCGGCGATCTGAGCGAACCCACCTTGGTTAGCGAACAATATTTATTAGACCTGGAAAGAGAAGTTTTTTTAAGTTTAACAGGAGAGAAGAAAACATTGGAAAGAATTCAATCGATATTGAAGACCGGTAAGCCGTTGAGGAATTAATACATGGTCTGACGACCTCGTCTGACGATGTAATTAATTCCTGTGAGATGCTAACTTTATATGAAAAATTTAAAATGAAATTCATTCCTGAAAATATTTACCATGTTTACAACCAGGGAAATAATAAGCAGGATATTTTTATAGAGGATTTTCAATTCAGTTATTTTCTTCAGTTATATAAAGAATACGTTGTTCTGCATTGCGAAACATTGGCTTGGTGCTTAATGAATAATCATTTTCATTTTATGATTTACACCGACAGCCGGTGTGCAGAATTAAAAAAGCAAGGCGGATTGCTTCTTGATCCCATTACGAATGGATTTAGAAAATTGCTAAGCACTTATGCCCATGAATTTAATGTTAAGAACAACAGGAGTGGTTCTTTGTTCAGACCCAAAACAAAATCTATTTGCTTAAATGATGAAGCTGAGCTGAATAATACGTTCGTGTCAAAACAGGATTACTATCGAAATGCATTTGATTATATTCATAGGAATCCGGTAGAGGCCGGTATTGTAAAAGACCTTGACCAGTGGAAATGGTCATCCTATCGTTCTTTTTTGGGTTTGCGAGCACATTCTATTTGTAATATTCAACTTGCAAAAGAGATCTGTGGTTTGGTCTAGTATCATGGTCAGACGATGTCGTCAGACCATGTGCGAAGACCGATTTTTTACTTATTTAATCTTTAAAAATGGGTGAAGCCGAACTCCAGCCGGATAAAAATTTACTCACTATCTATGCTGTAATTATTATTTATGGCGATGCCGCTAATGATGAACTGGCTTTTCAGATCGCACAGGATATTGAAAATTTCTGGAATGCAGCAGAAGGAAAAGTAGGGATACGTGATGGCTGGTTCTCTAAAAAAATATATGATGTAAGATTCAGTATTGCAGGGAAATTTGATAAAGAGCTAACTCCACAAATCGTTTTTGAAAATACCGACCCCCGCAATAACTATTTCCGCATAGAAGAATATGCCAGCGGTGATATATCTTTTGTTGATGAGATCAATTCGAACACCGGTTATTTTAAATTGCAAAACATAATTGATAATTCCACAACAGCAGCACATGAATTTGGCCATACACTTGGTTTGGTACATCCGCATGACCTTGATATCAGGGGTAAAGGAACGCCTGGTATCATGTATCCACGTGGCACTTTGGTTGATCCGCATTTTCAATATTATCCCGAAGTCGCTGCCGGCGAAAAAGGCGGCACTTTAAATCCATTCACCCGCAAGGTTTTGCAGCAGGATATTGATGACCTGCACCTCGAAGATCTTGATTTTAATGAAAATGGAATGGCTGTGGTCGGTGAGTTTTCATCTGCATGGCATGAAAAGCATTTGCCTGAACAGGATTAACAAAATTCATTTATCTTCATTGCCATTTATATCTTGATCTATGGCAATACTCAGCATTAATAATCTTACAAAAAATTACGGAAGAATAAGGGCGCTCGATAATGTGAGCTTTGACGTGCCGCCAAAAACCGTGTTTGGTATCTTAGGTCCAAACGGTAGTGGTAAAACAACCCTGCTCGGCATTATCATGGATGTTATCAAATCATCCGGCGGGTCTTTTGCATGGGCCGGTAATGGGCTTGCGGCAAATGACCTGAGAAAAAAAATAGGAACATTGCTGGAAACGCCTAATTTTTATCATTACCTGAGTGCAGAAAAAAACCTGTTGATAGCTGCAAAGATCAAAGGCAGGGGGGAAGGGGATATTGAAAAAGTATTGCGGTTGGTGAATTTGTACGAACGCAAAGACTCCAAATTCAGTACTTACTCATTGGGGATGAAACAAAGGCTTGCTATTGCTTCAGCCTTGTTGGGTGACCCGGAGATCCTGGTTTTTGATGAACCAACCAATGGGCTTGATCCTGCAGGTATTGCCGAGATCAGGGAGTTGATAAGGGAATTGTACAAGGGTGGAAAGACGATCATTATGGCAAGCCATATACTGGATGAAGTTGAGAAAGTTTGTACGCATGTTGCCATTATTCAAAAAGGAGTTTTAAAAACTGTAGGTTCTGTTGCCGACCTGATGAATACTACTGGTGCTGATGAAGCCGTAAATGTGTTAATTGAGACCAGGGCTGCAGATAATGCTGCTTTAAAAAGTATACTGCAACAGATGAATGGAGTGGTAACAGTTGCAGAAGTTGAAGGCGACCTGCATGTGGTTTGTACCGAAAATGTTACCGGTGAAGTGCTTAACCGGTATTGTTTCGAAAAAGGGATCGTGTTGAATAAGCTCAATGTAAAAAGGAAGTCTCTGGAGACAAGGTTCCTGGAAATTACCGGCAAGCAAAGCGATAAATAAAATTACTTACAATTATTTTTTATACAATGATCAAACTGTTGAAAATAGAGTGGCTCAAAATAAAAAGCTATACAGGATTTATTTTACTGTCTTCTTTTTTTGTATTGGGTGTATTAACTACCAATTACCTGGTTTATATCTTTAAAAAGAATGTGATTGATAAGGTGCAGGCCTCCCAGCTTTTGTTTTCCGGTTCCCCATTTGATTTTGATGTGGTATGGAAAACCGTAAGTTACTACAGCAGCTTTTTTTTAATGTTGCCGGCGTTGTTGCTGGTGATCCTCATGTCAAACGAATTTACGTATAAAACGCACCGGCAGAATATTATTGACGGTTGGAGCAGGTTCGAATTTTTAAAAGTGAAACTGGCTATGGCGTTGGTATTTGCATTGGGCAGTACATTGGTGATCATTATCACCGGGCTCCTTTTTGGTCTCACTTCCGGAAGTTCTTTTTCTTTGAATGGCTTTGAAAATATCGGTTATTTTTGTTTGAAGGCCCTTACCTACAACATGGTGGCTATTTTAATATCACTGCTGGTCCGCAGATCGGGCGTTGCCATTGCTTTATTTTTTATCTATACAATTTTTGAGAACGGAGTATCCCTGCTGTTGTTCTTCCTGGCGGTGAAGATCAAAAGAGAGAACGAACTTGATCTTAGTAATTTAGGTAACTATTTACCCATGAATGCTTCTGATGGATTGCTTACTTCGCCTTTTGCACAATTTTCAGACATGGCAAGAACTGTGTTGCCAGAGGACAATAATATGCTGGTGCTGGCATTTGCCCTGGCTTACATTGTTGTGTTTTATTTCTGGAGCAAACGAAAAATGCTGAGGTCTGATCTGTAATTTATTTTTTTGCCAGGTCTTCCAATGCAGCTTCAATGGTTTTGAATTTAAATTCAAAACCTGTATCCTCTATTTTTTTACAACTGACTGTGGTACTTTTTAATACTTCAATGCTACTTTCACCAATAACCATCTTTAATACAAATGCCGGCACATGAATGGGAATAAAAAATTTTCCTTTTATATCTTTTGCCAATGTTAGTGTAAGTAATTTATTGCTCACAGGATTTGGCGCAACTGCATTATAACTGCCTGATAAATTCCCGTTTTCAATACCTGCTATGAACATGTTGCACAGGTCATCAATATGTATCCAGCTCACCATTTGTTTTCCATTGCTTAAAATGGCAGCAACCCCAAAGCGGAGCGGTTTCTTAAATTCAACCAATGCGCCGCCATCGTTGCTCAATACAATACCGATCCTCAACTTTACCAATCGCTTGCCCAGGGCTGTAACCGGCTCAATGCCTGCTTCCCACAGTTTACAGGTTTGGCCTAAAAAACTATCATTTGGCGCATCATCTTCTGTAAAAGGTTTTACCGGTTCGGTGTCAGCACCATACCAGCCAATGGCACTGGCGCTGATCACAGTTTTCACTTTATTATCATTTTTTTTTAAAGCCTCAATAATTAACCTGCTGCTTTCTGTACGGCTATCCCGTATTTCTTTTTTATAGGCCGCTGTCCATTTTTTTTCAACTACTGGTGCTCCTGCTAAATGAATAATGTGATCAGCTTGCTGGATGGCGGCAATATCTATTGCCTGTTTTTGTACATCCCAACATGCATAGGATACATTTTCACGCTGCTGTTTGTCTTTAATATCCCTGGTTAAAATGATCACTTTATATTCTTTTTTAACCAGTGCCTGTGCAAGGGTTTTGCCAACCAGCCCGGTACCCCCTGTTATTAATACAGTTTGCTTCATATGGAAAGTTAAAATATGTTATGTAAAAACAAAATCCTGCTCATCTTGTTCAATGTAATGTACAGTCATTGACTATTAAATCGTAATTTTAAGTATAAAGTTTTACCTGCATGCTATCTATATACCGACTCCTTTTTGTACTCTTCTTTTGTTTACCCATTTCAGTTTTTGCCCAGTCAGTGGCTATTTCCGACTTTGACCGGGAAGATACCCGTGACATGAATTTTGAGATAATCGGCAAGATGAACAGCAATATACTGGTGTATAAAAATATCCGTTCCAACCATAAGATCAGCATTTTTGACAAGGAAATGAACACCCTGGAAACTGTAAAGCTTGATTTTGTTCCTGAAAGAACTTTCAACATTGACTTCGTTTCTTATCCCGATTATTTTTTGATGATCTATCAATACCAGAAAGGGACCATACTGCATTGCATGGCCGTAAAAATGGATGCAAAAGCTCAAAAAATGGGTGAACCGGTTGAGGTAGACACTACCCGTATCCCGGTGATGTCGGACAATAAAATATACAGCACCATTTATAGTGAAGACAGAAAGAAGATCGTGATCTTTAAGATACAGACCCGCTACCAGAAATTCAATATGCAAACCCTGCTTTATGATAATGAAATGAAGCTCATCAGCAAGAACAGGATGCTGGTTGAGTATAACGAACGAAAGGAAAGCTATGATAATTTTATGGTTGGCAACGATGGCAGTTTTGTTTTTACTTATGCCAAACAATCGGGTAACAGGGATAACAGCAATGCTTTGAGCCTGGTCATCAAATCCCCTCAGCAGGAAGCCTTTGCATCACGTGAGATTGACCTCAAAGAAAAATATATTGACGAGGTTAAACTTAAAATAGATAACCGGAATAACCGGTATCTTATCAATACATTTTATTACAAAAAGAACCGCGGAAGTATAGAGGGCTTGTTCACCTATGTATGGGACAAACCGGCTGATAAACCTTATGCTTCGCAGTTTACAGAAATAAATGATTCACTTCGGTACGAAGCAAAGTCTGGCGGCATGCTGCGTTTTGCTTTGGATAACTTCTTTATACGCCAGGTAGTTGTGAAAGCCGATGGAGGATTTATACTGGCTGCAGAAGATCATTCAAAAGATACCAGGGGCAGTAATAATTTCAACCGCTATGATTACCTGTTCAATCCTTACTCTCTTTCACCAGGTAATTATTATTACAATCCTTACAGGGGTTATTACAGGCCGCTAAACAGTATGAACAATCAAAGCACCAGGTATTATTATGATAATATCCTGGTGATGAGCGTTAGCAAAACCGGCCAGGTGCAATGGAGTAAAGTGCTGCACAAAAGCCAGTTTGATGATGAAGAAGAAAATTTCATGTCTTTTTCCACAGTCGCTTCGGGTAATGAGATACATTTTTTATTTAATGATGACAGGAAATACCAGATCATCTCTGACCAGGGCATTGCTGCCGATGGCACTGTAAAAAGATATGCAACATTAAAAAGCCCTCAAAAAGGTTACGAATTTATGCCAAGCCTGAGTAAACAGACAGGGTCTAACCAGGTCATAATTCCCTGTGCATACCGCAACAATATCTGTTTTGCCAAAGTAGATTTTTGATGATATTTACTGATCCTGTAGTTACAAACAGTTTTCCTCAAGTAATAATAATTGTGCAATTTTGCCACAATCATTAACTAATCAACCTTAAGTAATTTACAGGTGACAGGAACTTTTAAAACCAATAACTCCTATAATAATTTTTTGCTGTTGGTGTATGGGCTGTTACTCAAGCTTCCTATGTTCCTGCATCCAAAGATTCCTCAGCCACAACAGATTGATGGTTTTTTGTACAGGGCAATATTAAAATGGCTGCACCCAATAGCAGTTTACCTGCCATTGATCTTTCCGCTTATTACTTTTATCCTGTTGTTTTCCCAGGCTGTTTATTTTAATAAACTAGTGAATGACCAGCGTATCATGCAGCGCCCACACTACCTTACAGGTATGAGTTACCTGCTCATTACTTCCCTGTTCATGGAGTGGAACATCCTTTCATCTCCGCTTATTATTAATAGTTTATTGATCTGGGTATGGTCAAAAATGAGCGGCCTTTACAGCGATCAAAAACCCAAAACAGCCTTATTCAATATTGGTATCGCCATTGGTATTGCAACGTTTTTCTATTTCCCGTCAATTGCCTTTGCAGCGCTAATTATTTTTGGCCTTGCTATTACACGCCCGTTCAAACTGGCAGAATGGCTTATTGCTCTGTTGGGTATCATCACCCCTTATTATTTTCTACTGGCCCTTGTTTTTTTAACTGATAAATGGAAGGGGTACAAATTTCCGGGCTTTGCAGTTACTTACCCTGTATTTAGTCAATCGCAATGGGCTTATCTGGCCATCATTATTGTTTTGATCAGTGCAATGGTCGGCATTTTTTATATTCAGCAAAATTTCAGGCGGCAGCTCATACAGGCCCGTAAAGCCTGGAACCTTACTTTCCTGTACCTCATGGTAGCCATCTTTGTACCATTTGTAAATGCAACACATAGTTTTGAATACTGGATACTCTGCGCTGTACCGCTGTCTGCTTTTATTGCAGCCGCATTTTTATACCCGGCTAAAAAATGGTTCCCTGCTGTATTACACTGGCTTATGGTAGCTTTTGTAATTGTTATCAGTTACTTCGTCTAAAAATTAGGCTCACAATTGTTACCTTTGCGTAGTCATTTTGTTACCGGCATTTGTTTTTCATGGCAGCACTGTTGTGTCACTCACTTGTACCGCATCGCAATATGGAGCAACCAAACATCAACCTGTAAATCAATTTTTATACATGAAATTTGGCGTAGTAGTTTTTCCCGGCAGTAACTGCGACAGGGATATGATAGAAGCCCTTCAAGATGAATTGCAGCAGGAAGTAATTCAGCTTTGGCATAAAGACAAGGACCTGGGCATGTTCAGCACCGAAGATTGTATTGTTTTGCCCGGCGGCTTCAGCTATGGCGATTACCTGCGCTGCGGCGCCATTGCCCGTTTCAGCCCTATGATGCAGAGTGTAATAGAATTTGCGAACAAAGGTGGAAAAGTGATGGGTGTTTGCAACGGGTTCCAGATATTATGCGAAAGCGGCTTATTGCCCGGAGTGTTATTACGCAACAGCCAGCAACAATTTGTGTGTAATAATGTTTTTATAAAAGAAGCAGCAGCAGTAAGCTGTGAAGCACTTAAGATTCCTGTTGCGCATGGTGAAGGAAGGTTTTTTGCTAATGAGGCTACACTTGAAGCAATGGAAATGAACCGCCAGGTAATTTACCGGTATTGCGATGAAAAAGGCAATATCAATGCGGCTGCCAATCCAAATGGAGCCATTCATAATATTGCCGGCATCTGCAATAAAGAAAGAAATGTTTTTGGTATGATGCCGCATCCTGAAAGGGCTGTAAGCACAGCGCTGGGTAATGTTGACGGGAAAAATGTTTTCAATCACCTGTTTGGAATAAATTAACATTTTTAAGGGATAAACGGTCGTTAAGCCTGCAAACCTGAACTTGATAATTTCGTAAATTTGCTTATGAATAAATTATACATGAAAAAGATATTTTTAGCAGGCCTGATGTTATTTTTTGCAGGTTTTGTACATGCACAGATAAACAACCCTGTTCTATGGGCATACAGTGCAAAAAAAATTGCAGATAAAACTTATGAACTTCACATTACTGCAACTGTTACAGATAACTGGCACCTGTATGCACAGGATGCAGGTGAGGGGCCAGAGCCAACCTCGTTTAAATTTACTCCCAATCCATTGCTGACTTTCGACGGGAAAGTGAAAGAAGTTGGAAAGATGGAAAAGTCCTTCGACAAGAATTTTAATTCAACCCTGAAATTTTATACTGGCACAGTGGACTTTGTTCAAAAGGTGAAAGTGAGATCTTCTGCTGCTACCGTAGCTAAAGGAACGGTGAGGTTCATGGTATGTAACGACAGGAAATGCCTTCCCCCCAGGGATGTTCCTTTCACAATTAATATTGGCGGAAAATAGGACCGCAGGCTATATTCCCGATAAGATCCCTGTCGGGATTTTTTTTAAATAAGCCAGCTGAGTTAATTGCAATTTTAGTAATAGGTTGCCAAAAGGTATCGCAGCTATAATAACCCGTAAATTTACAGATGATTAAAAATTACCTTAAAAAGATGATTGCTGTGGAGGTTTTGCTGCTGCTTGCTTTTTATGCAGAAGCACAGATAAATAATCCTGTTATTTGGTCCTACACAGCAAAAAGAACTGCTGATAAAACTTATGAGTTGCACATTACTGCATCTATTAATATGGGCTGGCATTTATATGGCCAGGGCAGCGGCAGAGAACTGGAGCCAACCACAACATTTAACTTCACAAAAAATCCATTGCTAAGTTTTGATGGCAATGTTAATGAATTGGGTAAACCCGAAAAATATTACGACAAAAATTATAAGGCAGAATTAAGATATTATACCAATACAGTTGATTTTGTTCAGAAGATAAAAGTAAGATCAGCCATTGCCACTGTGGTAAAAGGAACTGTAAATTATGTGGTTTGTAACGACAGGAGTTGCTTACCACCAAAAGATGTTCCGTTTGCAATAAATATCGCTGGAAAGTAGAATAGCTTTCTTATTAAATAGAATATGATGCATTTTAAAAAGATATTGTTATTATTTATTGCATTTATTGCATTGCTTCAATTTTCGGTATTGGGACAGGATCCTGCTACGGTTAAATGGCAGGCAACCGGTAAAAAGATCGCAGCAGGTCAATACGAGATACAACTGAAAGGCACCATTAAATCAGGCTGGCATATTTATGCAAAACCAAATACAGCGGCAGGCCTCGAAGGATTAAAAATTACTTTCTCAGACTCAGCCATACAAAAAGCAGGCGAGCAACAAATAACCGGTGATACCAAAACAATAGCAGATAGAATTTTTGAAACACAAACAGATGTTATTGTAAATAGCCTGGTGATCGTACAAAAGATAAATTTGAGCGGCGCAGTGCCTGCAAAATTAAAAGCAACCTTGCTTTACAATACGGCAAACGATACAGCTTTCATTCCAGAGGAAAATAAGATAGAGATCGATATGGAAGGTGGTGTGGATGTAGCAGCATCGAACAGGATAGTAGTTCCAACTATTGATATAGCTGATCCAATAGTAAAGAGTGGTAAAGTATCAGAAGGTAAAAATATATGGCAGATCTTCCTGATCGGTTTTTTAGGGGGCTTAATAGCCCTGCTTACGCCTTGTGTATTTCCCATGATACCGCTAACTGTGTCTTTTTTCACAAATAAATCCAGCAGGAGGAGGGGTGTTTTTAATGCTTTTGTTTATGGCTTCTTTATTTTTCTTATTTATGTGCTGCTAAGTGTACCATTTTATTTTCTTCCCAAAGGGAATGAGGAAATATTGAACAGCATCAGTACAAGCCCAACACTTAACATCATATTCTTTGCAGTTTTTGTTTTGTTTGCACTTTCTTTCTTCGGCTTTTACGAGATCACACTACCATCTTCAGTAGCCAACCGGGCCGATTCAAAATCAAACACCGGAAATTTATTGGGGATCTTTTTTATGGCGCTCACATTAGCCATTGTTTCTTTTTCCTGTACCGGCCCTATCCTTGGTAGTTTACTGGTAGGGGCACTGGATGGCGGGGCAATAAATTTAACCGCAGGTTTGGCGGGATTCGGATTATCGCTGGCTTTGCCTTTTGCGCTATTCGCATTATTTCCTCAATTACTTACTTCATTGCCAAAAAGTGGTGGCTGGTTGGGAGAAGTAAAAGTGGTATTGGGTTTTATAGAAATGGCAATGGCAATAAAATTTATCAGTAATGCAGATCTAACCCTGCATTGGGGTATTTTAAAGAGAGAGATTTTTATCGGGTTCTGGATATTATGTGGCTTATGTACAACATTATATTTATTAAATGTTCCGCCTTTTAAACAGAAGTACCCCGTAAAATTCAGCAGGAACAAAAGATTTTTTACCGCTTTTTTTGCAGTGATAACGCTTTATCTTGTTCCCGGGGTTACCAACAGTAAATATGCAAAGCTTTCTTTTATAAGCGGTTTTCCTCCGCCTTATTGTTACAGCATTTACGAAAAGCCATATTATTGCGATGAACCGCTTAAGGATTATGAAGAAGCAGTAAAACTGGCTAAACAAAAAAACAAACCTATCCTTATCGATTTTACGGGCTGGAATTGTGTGAACTGCCGTAAAATGGAAGAAAATGTTTGGACGAACCAGGATGTGAAAAAGGTAATGGATAATTTTGTACTGGTTTCTTTGTATGTAGATGACCGGGAAAAATTACCAGCGTCAAAACAGTTTACTTATAAGCTTGCCGATGGAAATAGTAAAGAGATTATTACAGTAGGCGATAAATGGGCAACTTTTGAAACTGAGAATTTTAAAAACAATGCCCAGCCATTATATGCGCTGATAACTCCTGATGAGAAGCTTTTAAATGATCCCGTAGGCTACACACCCAACCCTAAAGAATACCAGGCCTGGTTGCAGAGCGGACTGGATGCATTTGAGAGATCAAAAAAATAACAGCATTAAAAAACCTCCATATAAAATGGAGGTTTTTAGTTTGCTTTTGGGAAATTACAGATTTTCCTTCTTCTTTAAAAGAAGGCGAAATGAATTTATAATGCTATTTGTTTTTCAGTCATCATTTTACGCAGGTTAATTAAACCATAGCGCATGCGGCCAAGGGCTGTATTGATACTGCAACTTGTAAGGTCAGCAATTTCTTTAAAGCTCAGGTCGGCATAATGGCGTAAAATAATTACCTCACGTTGGTCTTCAGGTAACAGGTCTACCATTTTCCTTACTTTATCCTGGCTTTGGCCATTCATTATTTTCTGGTCGGCACCCGGTTCAGAAAAATTCAACACTTCAAAAATGTCGCGGTCGTCGCTGGTTTTAATAGTTGGCGTACGCTTAACTTTCCTGAAATGGTCTACACACATATTGTGTGCAATACGCATGGCCCATGGTAAGAATTTGCCTTCATCGGTATAGCGGCCACCTTTTAAAGTGTCGATGATACGGATGAAAACGTCCTGGAAGATGTCTTCGGTCAGGTACTTGTCTTTTACCAACAGGTAAATAGAGGTGTAAATTTTGTCCTTGTAGCGGGTTACAATCGTTGCAAGGGCATTAGCATCGCCTTCCATATATAAATGGATAAGCTGCTGATCGGTCAGGTTGTTGAGGATTTTCATAAACTTCTACAGTTTTAGATTTGTTAGGATAGTGTGTAACAGGTCCAAAAAGGTGAAAAAATACGTAGAAGTCTTTTAGATAGGCTCGAACGGCTTTTCATTTTTTTGGATATTGGACTGTAAAAATATAAGTTGTTTATGAATTAGTATGCGTACTAGTGCCCGATCTTTTAAGTTTTTTTACTTAGTAAAACTACGTGTTTTGAGATTGAGGCCGGTACCGGACTACAAAATAAAACTAACACATAGTTGTTATAAAATTTTCTGTAAAAGTAGCTTTAAGAAAATTTTCACATATTGATTGCTGCAGCATTTATGTAGTATTTTTGAACATGGCCACAATAAAAGCAAAAGAAAAAAGCATAATAAAATCCGTATCCCCCCAGGCAGACATACTAATTAAGGGAGCCCGGGTACATAACTTAAAAAATGTAACTGTTTCCATTCCCCGTGAAAAGCTGATCGTTGTAACCGGCGTCTCTGGTTCCGGTAAATCTTCTTTAACTATAGATACTTTGTTTGCCGAGGGCCAACGCCGTTATGCAGAGAGCCTGAGTGCTTATGCCCGCCAGTTTATGCAGCGCATGAACAAACCGGATGTGGATTATATAAAAGGACTATGCCCTGCCATTGCCATTGAACAGAAAGTAATTACCCGAACACCCCGCAGTACTGTTGGCAGCATGACAGAAATTTATGATTACCTGCGGCTGTTATTTGCCAGGGCCGGAAAAACGATTTCGCCGGTAAGTGGCAAGGAAGTAAAAAAAGATGATGTTGCTGATGTTGTAAAAGCTATTGAAAATTTACCGGAGGGCGATAGGGTTGTATTGCTGGTAACATTCAAACAACATGCAAAGAGAAGTGTGCCGGAAGAACTGAATATTTTATTACAAAAAGGTTTTAGCAGGTTATATATCAACCAGGAAGTAGTGAGGATCGAAGACCTGCTGGAAGCAGATAAAAAAGGAGCAATAAAAAAAACAGACAAAGCTTATTTGCTAATTGATCGTTTGGTAGCTAAAAAATTTGATGAAGATGAACTGCACCGCATTGCCGATTCTGTGAACACTGCTTTTTATGAAGGAGAAGGTGAAATGTATCTTGAAGTGAATAAAGATAAGTTGCTGCATTTTTCCAATAAGTTTGAAGCAGATGGAATTGTATTTGAAGAACCGGTGCCTAATTTATTTTCTTTCAACAATCCTTTTGGTGCATGCCCGGTTTGTGAAGGATTTTCGCAGATACTGGGTATCGATCCCGACCTTATCATTCCTGATAAAAGTTTAAGTGTGTATGAAGGCGCAGTAGCACCATGGAAAGGAGAGAAGCTGGGTTTATGGAAAGAGGCATTTGTAAAAGCCGCAAAGAAATTCGATTTCCCTATTCATAAACCGATCATTGATCTTACTGAAAAGCAATTGGCCGATCTGTGGGAAGGCAATCAATATGCAAATGGTATCAATGCTTTTTTTAAAGAGGTAGAACAGAATTTATATAAGGTTCAATACCGTGTTTTATTAAGCAGGTATCGGGGACGAACACTATGCACAGCCTGCAAAGGCTACCGGCTTCGTGACGAAGCCCTGTATGTGAAAGTAGGGGGTAAGCATATTGGCCAGTTATGTGAGTTACCGGTAAAAGACCTGTTTACCTGGTTTGAAAAATTAGAACTGAGTGAATACGATCAGCAGGTTGCAAAAAGAATATTGATCGAGATCAATCACCGCATAAAAACATTGCTGGATGTTGGGCTCGGTTATCTTACATTAAACCGCCTGGCAAATTCATTGAGTGGCGGTGAGAGCCAGCGTATCCAGTTAACAAGAAGCCTGGGAAGTAATTTAACCAACTCGCTGTATATTTTAGATGAACCTTCTATTGGTTTGCATAGCCGTGATACAGAAAGGCTGATCACTGTTTTAAAAGAATTAAGAGACCTTGGCAATACCGTTGTGGTAGTTGAGCATGATGAGATGATGATGAGGGAAGCCGATCATATCATTGATATGGGGCCACTTGCCAGTCATTTGGGAGGAGAAGTAGTAGCCGAAGGCAATTATGACGAGATCATAAATAATGAAGAGAGTTTGACCGGTAAATATTTATCGGGGCAAATGAAAATAGAAGTACCCAAACAATTGCGTAAATGGAACCGCTCTGTAAAACTGGAAGGCGCCAGGCAGAATAATTTAAAGAACCTCTCGGTAGAATTTCCTTTGCAGGTTTTTTGTGTAGTGACTGGTGTGAGCGGAAGCGGCAAGACTACTTTGGTAAAACAGATATTATATCCTGCTTTGCAGAAACTGAAAGGCGAGTTTATAGAAAAAGCAGGTTTACACAAATCTATTACCGGCGATATTGATCTTATTGCACAGGTAGAAATGGTTGACCAGAACCCGATCGGTAAATCAAGCAGGAGCAACCCGGTTACTTATATTAAAGCGTATGATGAGATCAGGGACCTGTTCAGCAAACAGCCCTTGAGTAAAATGCGTGGCTTTCAACCCAAACATTTTTCATTTAATGTGGATGGAGGTAGATGTGATGCCTGTAAAGGAGAAGGTGAGCAAACGATTGAAATGCAGTTCCTGGCTGATGTGCATTTAACATGCGATGTGTGCGGTGGCAAACGCTTTAAAGAAGAAGTGCTGGAAGTAAAATACAAAGACAAGAGCATTCATGATGTACTTGAAATGAGTGTTGATGAAGCGATCGGATTCTTTAATGCTTCTTATGGAGCTGATAAGGGAGCTGCGGATGTTGGGAAAAAGATACAACCGCTGAGTGATGTAGGTTTGGGTTATGTAAAACTGGGGCAATCATCTGATACTTTATCAGGTGGAGAAGCACAACGTGTGAAGCTGGCGTCTTTTCTGGGCAAGGGAAAAACACAGGGCAGCATCTTATTCATTTTTGATGAACCTACAACCGGGCTACATTTTCATGATATAAAAAAACTGCTGGCTTCTTTTAATGCCCTGATAGAACAGGGACATACCATTTTAGTGATAGAACATAATACAGATGTTATCAAATCAGCCGATTGGGTAATTGACCTGGGGCCCGAGGCCGGCGATGCAGGAGGTAACCTGGTTTTTGCAGGCAAACCTGTGGACCTGAAAAAATGTAAGGAAAGTTATACGGGCAAATTTTTATAATGGCTGAACCCATTTCAAGGAAACACGAACTCGTTACAAAGGAACACGAACCTGTTTCAAAGGAACATGAACCTGTTTCAAAGGAACATGAACCTGTTTCAAAGGAACACGAACCTGTTTCAAAGGAACATGAACCTGTTTCAAAGGAACATGAACCTGTTTCAAAGGAACACGAACCTGTTTCAAAGGAACACGAACCTGTTTCAAAGAAACACGAACCTGTTTCAAAGGAACACGAACCTGTTTCAAAGGAACACGAACCTGTTTCAAAGGAACACGAACCTGTTTCAAAGGAACACAAACCTGTTTCAAAGGAACACGAACCTGTTTCAAAGGAACACGAACCTGTTTCAAAGGAACATGAACCTGTTACATAGAAACATGAACATGAATCTGTTGCAACCCTACCGCAACCTGTCGCTTTCCTTTAAAAGTTTTGAATCTTTATTGATACCTCTTGCCGCCAATACAAAGGCCAGTACAATAACACTATGTAAAATAGCAGTTAAAGAATAAGTGCCTTGTGCAAAAGTTGTTGCCTCACGATAGTATAAAAAAATGAGGAGGGCCTCCAGCAGGATACCGAGCACACAAAGCCTGAGTTGCAATGTTCTTTGTTTATAAAGAAAGATAGTGATGAAGGCTAGTACACCAACAGCGATGGTTGTTATCATCAGCAACGTGGTTGACGTTGCATTCAATTGATAAATTGCCGGGTCATTCAGTTTTGTACCGGTGTAATAAGATAATTTAAAACCTGCAAAAGCACATGCTGCAGCCAGTAATAACCAAACAGATTGAATGCGTTGTATCATGATAAAATATTTGAACGAAATTAATTGAAATAGCCGTAAAATAAAAAGCCACCTGGCAAGTAAACCAGGTGGCCTTCTTAGCAACAACAACAATTATTGTTGTTGTTGCTGTTTTGAAACAGCAGCTTTTGGTAACGGCCTCATGTTTTGGTCAATTGTATTTGGTGTTGTAGTGCCTTGTTTGGGAGTTTCGGCTTTACCGGCAAATATTTTCCTGCCTTCTTCTCCACCGGGTATAGCATTAGTGTTGGACTCATCTATTTTCGTTGCAGGTTTTTCTTTCTGCTGCGGTTTTACCTCTTCTTCGCTGACTAATGATTTTGGCGTTTCTGCTGCAACCGGCTTTTCAGTAGCAAGTTGTGGTTTTAATTCAGGCGTAGGAGAAGGGGTATTGTGTGCAGTCTGGGATGGTATTTTTACTTCAGGCTGTTTCAACACTTCGGTTGTTAGCTCAGGAGGCTTATTATTTTCATTTTTTGCCTGCTGTGCATGTAGTAAAGTTGTTGCACAAAGGCAAACTGTTATTAAGAGGAATGATCTTATAATTTTCATAATAATGATTTTTAAAGTTTAATTATTTATACCAAGTTTTGTCTTTATTGCCTGCATGTCTTTTTCCAGTTGCTCATTTTTTTTCTTTAATTCTTCAATTTGCTTTTGCTGTTCCTGTATGGCCTTAATTGCAACTACACTCATTCCTGCATAATCCAATCCATAAACTTCTGTAAGCTGTGGGTTCTTTTCATCAGACTTTTGTTTGCTTACAAATTCAGGAAAAAGCGGTTCCACATCCTGTGCAATAAAACCAATCGATTGAATTTGTGAAGGATTGTTCCTGGTATATTGATAGCGTGATGGCGTTAATTTCATAACACGGTCCAATATCGACTCCATGGGTTTTATATTCGTTTTTAAACGCCTGTCGGATGTTGCGGTATAAGCACCGGTAGCACTGTTAATTGTAGCAACATTGCCACCATTATAATTAAAAAAGAAATTTGAGGTTGTAGATTGATAGAGTTCCCATCCAAATGCTTCTGAAGTATTTTGTATCCCAAATCCATTTCCTACACCAGTGGGGTGGGCAAGATCTAAAAAGAATGTAGGTGAATTTTTATTGATTCCTACTTTTGTTCTGTTTGTAACGGTGTTACCACCTAAAACCAGACAATTACTGCAGGCCACAGTTGCACCAGCACCAATTGCTGTAGCATAAGTTTGGGTTGCTGTAGTTGCATCTGCATCATATCCGACAAAAGTGTTGTTGGCTCCTGTAGTATTTGCATTACCGGCATTGCGGCCAACCCCGGTATTTCCATCTGCGCTGGTTGCAAGTAAAGCATTATCACCAATAGCAGTATTAGAGGAACCTGAGGCCCCCGTTCCCAAAGCATAATTACCTATTGCGGTATTTCGATCTCCCGATAAATGGTTTCGCATAGACCAGCTACCCATCGCAACATTTCGGGTACCACTTGCTAAAAATTCCATAGCATAATCTCCAAAGGCATTATTATAAGTATCGCCGCTTGCACCATTAAAACTATACAATGCATTCCAGCCAAAAGCCTGGTTAACATTTGATTGGGTGCTCGAATGCAGAGCTCCGTTACCTACAGCAGTGTTAAGATTACCGCTTGAATCGCTGTACAAGGCCTCATATCCTAATCCAACATTATTGCTTCCCTGGGCAATCCGGTACATCGCTCCAACACCTACCCCCGTATTATAACTACCCGTATCTGCAGCGTAATTAGTTCCCGGACTTCTTTCACCCACACCTGAATACGCACCAATAAATGTATTAAGAGATTCTTTGGCGTGATAACCGGCATTGACACCTACGCCTGTATTATAATAACCCGTCCTGTTATTCCGAAATGTAGAAACACCCAAACCTGTATTTTGATAACCACTGCTATCCTGCTCCAAAGCAGAGGCACCTACGGCTGTATTATAGGTAAAGCCATCCCGCTTGTGGTTTGTGAGAGCGCTGTTTCCTACAGCCGTATTAAAATCGCTGCTTAAATTAGACTGCATGGCGTTGAGGCCGATAGCTACATTATAATTTCCACTGGTATCATCTCTTAAGGCATCCCGTCCAATGGCAGTATTGCCCAAACCTGATCTTATATCGGATAGTGTATAATACCCCACACCTGTATTGGAATGACCTGTACTAAAGCCGGCAGCACCTTCACCGGAATAACTGCCTATATAAGTGTTATTGCTGCTGGTTACATTAAAACCTGAGTTGATACCCACACCCACATTTTCGAAACCGGTAATATTATTTCTGAACGAAGAAACACCAATTGCTGTATTGCCGGCTGCAGTGGTTGCATTTTCCATGGCAACATAACCGTTGATCGTGTTCCAGTAACCAGATGTGAGCCAGCGGGCACTATAAGCACCTGTTGCCGTGTTACCTGTGTTTGTATTAGCAATATTGGTAGCATTTCTTAATGACCGGTAACCGATGGCCACATTTTCGGATGAATAAGTTGCGGCTCCCATTGCGCTGTCGCCAACCACCACATTTCTGCCGGAAGTAATGCCAACGCTTAAAGCACTTGTACCAATAACGGTATTGGAAGATCCATAAGTTCGTGCCATTGCGCTGTCACCAATTGCTATATTTCTTCCCAAATTGGCGCCAAATATGCTGTTTGATATATGGTCATAGTTATAGAGTGACCTGAAGCCAAGTGAAACACTCTTTGGGCCGATCCAATAGCCATAGCCTGATTCAGTACCTACATGGGTTGTTTGTGTTTGAGGATTTATAGCCGGTTGTAGATCTGCATAATATCCGGCCTGGTAGCCAACAGCAAAATTATCACTATGCTTATTCAGGTATAAAGCATTGGTGCCTATAGCTGTTATCCTGGATGCCGTGTCATTTGAAAAAGAGGCACTATACCCCATTGCGGTATTATAACTGCCGCTTGAATCAGAATATGCAGCTTCGTAACCATAATAACTGTTGTAATTTCCCGTATTTGATAAACGGTTTGCACTTCGTCCCACAACTGTATTACCAGAACCTGTTGTATTTTCACGGAAGGCACTTACACCCATTACTGTATTTTGGTTTCCGGTTGTATTAAAATACATGGCTTCGCTTCCTACGGCTGTGTTCTTTGTGCCGGTACCTACAGAGATTGGCTGTGTGTAAAACATGGCTTTACTGCCTATGGCGGTATTATCGCTTAAATAAGTTCCGCCGGGGTCATATGAAAAGGTATACATAGCAGAATCACCCACAGCAACATTCCTTACCGAACTAATATTATTACGTATTGCATTACCACCTACTGCGACATTACCATAAGCATAGGTATTACGTCCTAATGCCTGTACGCCAATGGCAACATTGTCCGATCCGAAATTAAGGTATGTCATTGCACTATCGCCCACAGCCACATTCCTGTTGCCGGAAATATAAGCAGAAACACCTCTCATAGCCTGGTGGCCAACAGCAGTATTTTTAGCGCCCAGATTCATCAGGTAACCGGCCCCATATCCAATACCGGTATTTTCAATTCCTGTTAAATTGCTTCCTGTTGTTAAATTATTATAGGTGAGAGAGAAAGATCCGATGGCGGTGTTATAATCACTCTTATTATGATAGCCTGATTGATAGCCAATGAATGTTGTATAGGTGGCCGTATCCCCGGATAAAGCAGCCTGCATACCCATAGCTGTATTATAATGTCCTCTTTTATTTGAGAACCCTGCAAAACGGCCGACGGCTGTGTTCCAGTTTCCTGTTGAATCCATTTCTAAAGCGCCAACACCTACAGCCGTATTTTCTGCACCCGTTTTATTATTTCTCAAAGCCCTCCAGCCAATAGCAACGTTTAAACTACCGGCACTATCGAATTCCATTGTTTGGTGGCCAACGGCAGTGTTAAGGTCTCCTTTTCTGTGATTATACATAACATCTGAACCCACAGCTGTATTAAACGATGCACTGTCTGTTAACCGTAAAGCACTTAATCCCAGCCCAACATTATAAATACCAGTTCTGTTATATTCCATACTGTATGCACCAATAGAGGTATTGTAATAGGTTCCTTTAGAAGAGTCTCTTTGACTGAAGTGCCCTACAGCTGTATTTGCTTCGCCACCCACATGGCGGCTTAGTGCTAAAGTACCTATGGCCACATTTCTGCTAACTCCTTTTGCACCCGACATACTATAATTACCTACTGCGGTATTTTCAAACCCAACCACTCCATCCGACATACTAAAATATCCTATTGCTGTATTAAGCGTTCCTGTGGTATCAAACCGGTAAGCCTGCTGGCCTATAGCTATATTACCACCACCACTTTTATTGGATTGTCCGGCAGCGGCGCCTATATACACATTTTGAGTGGTGGAATTACCTACAGCTGATTGCCCTGCAGAAATGCCAATATTAATGCTGTTTGCATTACTGCTGTTGGCATATCTTCCTGCGGATGAGCCTATATTTACTCCGGAAAAACCATTATTTACATTCTGGCCTGCAAAAGTTCCGATGTTTACATAACCTACTGTCGTATCATTACCAGCCTGGTTACCCAAAAAAACATTCCCTCTTATATTATCTATTCTTCCGGCCTTGGTATTGTTTTGCCTGAAATTAAGCGGCACATTATCAATATTGCCAAAGAAGCTACTGGTATCCGTTAAGCCTGCATTACCATGCGTTTTCCAGTTAATGGTATCCAGTAAAGGGCTGTTGTTTGATAACCAAACCCACTGCGTTCCATCGTAATAATGAAAACCAGTGCTGTCGGGTAAAGTCTGGTAGATCAGTAATCCCGTTGCCGGTGTGGCGATGGCATTTTTTTGTGTTTTATCCATACGTGGTATCAACACACCCTTCGTTGTGCTGGTAACATCCAGTATTGCACTTGGGTCGGCAGTGGCACCGGTTGTGTTGATACTTACCGATTGTGCGGTGGCGGTAAAATGTAAAGTGATTGCAATAGAAACGGCAAACACAACACGTAAAATTTTTGTCATGATTAAGCAGATAAAAGTTTAACAATAAACAACAGGCTTTCCAGGATTTGGAATGTCTTTGATGGATTTGGGTTTAATCGGGAGATTAATTAGGAACAGAAAGATAATAAATTTTATTTAAGCAGTTAAGCGTTAATAAATAATTATTTATTAATAATATCTGTCATAAATTCTGCACAAAACTAAATAGAAAACAGTAGTTAAAAAATACCGCAAAGGGGTAATCTTTTATTTTCAACTGGTATTTTTTATTGCAGTAAAAAATATGCGCTATAAAAAACTACCCGTTTTTGTGGGTAGTTTTTTTATGGTATGCGGTTATTTTAAAATTTATTTGTTCTTTATTGAATTGGGTGGAACGATCTTATTTGTTTCCGGAAGTGGCTTTTGCTCCGGTGCTTTAGCCGGCTCAGCTTTATCATTTCCTTTAGCTGGTACAGGCCCACTAAAGGAACTTTGTTTCACTGCCGTTTCGTGCGGTTTGGTATCACTTGCAGGTGCTGCAACTGTTTTGTCTTCAGTAGACGTTTGCAAAACCGGCCCTGATGCTACAGGTGGTTTTCCTGTAACCGGCTGTTGGGCAAAGGCGGAAATGCTAAAGAAAATGCCCATTGCTGTGACTGTTATTTTAACTGCTATATTTTTCATTTTAATGTTTTTAATAAGTTTATTGTTTTACAAAACGATAAGTTTCTTTCTCACCGTTTGTTTTAATTACCTGTAAGAAATAAGTGCCGGCTGCCAAAGGTTGTACATTTAAAATAACCATATTGGCTGCAGGTTTCAGCGATGTTATTAATTTGCCATCAACGGCAAACACCTGTAACATGGCCTGGTTTACATACGATGTAGGCAATTGAATATTCAGTACAGTGTTCGCAGGAACCGGGAAGATATGCACCTGCTCTAATCCTTTTTCAAACTTAACCGGCCTTACAGGAGAGTAGGTAAAATTGCCAGTCTTATCAAATATCTTTAACCGGTAATAGTTCCATCCCGAAGCAGGTGAATTGTCAAAATCAACATAAGCGGCCTGGGAGAGCTGCCTTGACATTACAGTTGATATACGGTTGTAGTTGGTAGCGTTAAGCGATCTTTCCACTTCGTATTTTACAGTTTCCTGTTCGTTGGCAGCTTCCCAGTTCAGGCGCACCTTGTTGCCATCGGCAATGGCAGTAAAGTAAAGCAGTTTTACCGGCAGTGCATTGAATTTACTGAAAGTGCCTAATGTAAACCTGCGCTCATCAAAATTATAATTACTGGTAGGGGAGTTGGAGGTTACAAAACCAGATAAGCTATCGGGGCCGATAGCACGGAGTGGTGCCCAGCCATTGGGAGCATCCCAAACAAATGGTGGGCGGTTTATGTATTGTGCTACCAATAAGCTATCCCGTACACCTGCAATAGCACTTACACGGCTGTAACCCCGCCAGGATAAACTGATCATAGCATCATCATCGGTGCTAAACTGGTTGTTGCTCGTTACTTCCCAATATTCAAGGCTGCTGATGTGATCTACCGGAGGGTTAAATCTGTTGTTACGGTTAAAAGGCTCCTCAGGCGTGTACTCTGTAGTCCAGGTGGCGGTGGTTGCATTAACTTTTGCAAGCTTTATGGGTGCATATAAACTATCTGTTTTACCAATTGGAAACAGATAAAATACCGCAGGGTTTGGAGTAGCAGAACCAATTACATTTCCGGTGCGGCTGAGCCTGCCGTTAACCCAGCTTTCGGTATAACTGCTGGTAGAGGAGATGGCATTGATTGCCGGATTGCTTACCAGCAGGCTGTCATTACCATAACCGGTTTCTGTAAAAACAAAACCTGTATCCAGCCTTAAATTATTTCTTACTTCGCAGGAAGAGAGCAATGTATCACCAATGCTATTGCGTATCGTGAGATCGTAAAAACGGGTAAGGCCATAAAAACTCTGCCTGTTGGTACCCCTGAAAAAAACATTGCCGGTGCTGGTGGGATCCATGGCACCTGCCGCTGTTGAATCCAGCCAGCCTTCAGGATCGGTGGCTGAGGTTTTGATCATGTATATGGAATCAGCTGTAGCGGTCCATTTACTGGTGCCTAAAAAAGTGATGCCACCTCCGTTAATTACTGTTTTTGTTCCGGCAGTAGTAACTATCTGTACATTGCCACTTGCCCTTACCAGTTGCTGAGCATTGGTTTTAGCTGCCAGTAAGACTGCGGTCGCCAAAATTATCTTTCTCATAACTTTCCTATTATTGGTTGTATAAAGTTAAACCGTTTTCATTTTATCCGTATCCCCATTTTAGGTGATATTGTACTCATTTTTTCAGAATGGTATTTTTATTGAATGACAGTAATATAATAATCCATGGCCGTCATATTAATAGCTCCCCCGGTTGTATTGGTAAATCCAACCTCAACTGTGCCCAATACACTCACCCTTGCATAAGCAATGATCAACCCATTGCCTAAAGCAACGGCGGGTGAAACATATACGGTACTGCCAATAGCTGCGTTAGCTACTGTAAACGTTTCTGCATTTGTTGAATTGGCAGCAACACTGGCAATGTCTTTATTAACGGTAACTTTAATAATATTGGTAACTGTAGTACCGTTAGCGCCCAGCCTAAAGTCGCCATTTACATCTAAAGTTCTTGTTGGGTTTGCCACTCCTATTCCTACATCTCCGGTACCTAATTCGATTGCCATTCTGTTTACGCCGCCTCCCAGGAAATTGAACTGGTCACCAACATCCTGGTACTGTAAGCCATAGTTGGAGAAACCAGAGCTGTGAGCAATCACCATCCTGTCGGCATTGCTACCTCCGCTTTTGAACATATAATTCATTACCGGTACGCTGTTATCATATTGTACTGTACCTGAACTTCCCACTAAAAAATTATCAGCAACTGAAAAAGTAGAATCGGGTGTATTGGTTCTGATACCTACCCTGGTATCTGAAAAAGCCCCATTGATACCGTTGATACTTCCCAATATCAAACTATTACTTTGTGCTACGGTTGCATTTGCGCCTATTGCAGTTGAATTATTAAAACCGGTGGCTGTTGCATCTGCATTGTATCCTAAGTAAGTATTTGCAGTTCCACCTGTATTGTTATCGCCTGCTGAGTAACCAAGTCCCACATTGCTGGAGGACGTACTGCCATATAATGCACGATAGCCGACAGATACATTGTTGTCGCCCACTGAATTGCTGTATCCAGAATTATATCCTATGTTAACATTATTTACACCCGAAAGATTTGTGTAACCTGAATAACTTCCCAAACCTGTATTACCGGTACCGGTTGTATTTGTATTCAGCGATTTAAAACCTGTAGCAGTATTAGTTGCCCCGGTAGTAGTATTGATCAGCGTGTAAGCACCTAAACCGGTATTTTCTATTCCTCTTAATGAATCTGAAAAGGCGAGTATATTACCCGAGCCGGAAGAATAACCAACAAATGTGTTTTCATTCGCAATATTCTTATATCCTGCATAAGCACCTACAGTAGTAGCACCTCTCACATAGTAATTCGTAGTTGCATTGCCATTGCCGGAGCCTAAAGATCTATAGCCTAAAGCTGTATTATTTGTACCTCCAATAGCATACATGGCATAGCGGCCTACGGCAGTATTGTAAAAAGATGAATCAGTAAATTCAATGGCCCCTACACCCAGGGCAACATTCTCAAATCCTTTTTCGGTATAGCGTAAAGAGCGATAGCCCATTGCAACGTTATAAGAACCCGCCGTATCATAATACATGGTTTCAAAGCCAACGGCAGTATTAACACCATTTGTTTTATGGTTGAACATGGCCAATGAACCTATCGCTGTATTGGCACCGCCATCCACATCATTCACCAACGCATCGTATCCCATGGCCACATTGTGATCACCATTTCTGTGGTTGTACAGTGCATTTACTCCTACTGCTGTATTTACCGATCCCGAAGTATCAAAGCGTAAGGCACTGGTGCCAACAGCAGTATTCAATACACCTCTCCTGTTTTCGTACATGGCTAAAAAACCCACTGCGGTATTATAGATACCCGAAGTATCATTACGCAAAGCACCGGCACCAACAGCCACATGTCCGTAGTAACGGGTAAAACGTAATGCATCATTACCAACGGCGGTATTATCATAAGGCTGGCCTGAAGCGGCAGGATTATAGGCTTCCATCATAGCTGCATTGCCAATAGCAGTATTATTGCCACCGGTTTTATTACTCATTAATGCATAAGTACCTACAGCAGTATTTGCACCGCCTGTAGTTAAACTGTCCTGGCTGGAAAAACCGATAGCCGTATTAGGATAACCTGAAGCAGCATTCAATAAAGCCCTGCTGCCTACAGCCACACTACGGCTTTGACCTGTGGTATTTTTGCTTAATGCACGGTAACCGATACCAACATTATCATTTCCCCTGTTCTCATACATAGCAGAATCACCGATGGCAACATTCCGTGAAGGAGCTGTGCCTGAAAAGAAAGTATTTGGTTCAAAAATAATTCCTGCTTTAAAACCAATCGCTACGTTCTGGCTTCCCAATCTATTCGCCAACATGGCACCATATCCTATTGTAGTATTTTCAGCCCCCTCAGTTATATTGGTAGAAAGATAGGAATTAAAATACCCGGCATAAGCTCCTATAGCGGTTGAATAATCCCGTCCGCTGTTATAGGCAAGTGCTGAATGCCCTACTGCAGTTATGAAATCAGAAGAGTCGGCAAAAAAACCTGCACTCCTTCCTACTGCAACATTATAAGATCCCGTGGTATCCCTTTCCATAGCACCAGTTCCTACAGCAACATTTTCAACACCCCTGAGGTTACTGTATAAGGAATTCCATCCCACACCCACATTAGCACCTCCGGAAGTATCTGAAAACATCGACTGGTAACCAACTGCTGTGTTCAGATCGGCTGACCTGTTATTATACAAAGCATTTGTACCTATAGCAGTATTATAATCACCAGTAGTATTATTTCTAAGCGAAGAAACACCCAATGCAGAATTACTAATACCACTCAAATTTTTATTCATAGATACATATCCTACCGCAGTATTATAATAACCCGAAGTATCATTACTCAAAGTTTCAGCACCAATAGCAGTCTGATCAAAATTTCTTGCTACTCTTAACGCATTATTGCCCACTGCAGTATTGTTTTGCAGGTTAGCGGGTGTGCTGGTGTTTTTTGCCTGGTACATAGCTGCATTGCCGATTGCTGTATTATTACTTCCTCCCTGGTTAAGTGTTAAAGAATAGCTTCCCAAAGATGTGTTTGCACCGGCGACGGTATTACTATCCTGGCTTAAATATCCTACAGCTGTGTTTGGATATGCGGAGGTGGAAATAGTTAATGCCTTTGAACCAACAGCCACATTTTGAGAGCTGTTGGTTGCATTAGATAATGCTTTATAACCCATGGCCACATTATCATTACCATTGGCAAACCTGAAAAGACTACTGTCGCCAACGCCCACATTCCGGCTTCCATTTATATAGAAGCCGCCGCCATTCATAGATTGATAACCCACAGCCGTGTTTTTAGCACCTTGATTTATTAAATAACCTGCCCCATAGCCAAGGCCTGTATTTTCTGCCCCGGTTGTGCTACTGCCGGTTGTGAAATTATTATAAGCTAAAGAATAAGCACCGATACCTGTATTGTAATGATTTTTATTATAATAACCCGAAGCATAACCTATGAACGTGGTTCCATTGGCAGTATCGGCTGAAACAGCAGCCTGCATACCCATGGCAACATTATAATCTCCCCGTTTATTCAAGAATCCTGCATAACGGCCAACAGCGGTATTCCAACTTCCTGATGAGTCTAATTCTAATGCTCCAACTCCAAGGGCAGTGTTTTCAACACCCATCTTATTGTTCCTTAATGCTCTCCAGCCTACTGCAACATTTAATGTACCTGCTGTATCATATTCCAATGCCTCGGTACCAATAGCTGTATTATAATCGCCTTTTGTTCTGGCCTGGTTTGCCAAATAGCCAAGGCTTGTATTACCAATGGCCGTTGTTCTGTTAGATAATGACTTATATCCCAGCGCTGTATTTAACGTAGTGCTGTCTAAAATTCCGGAAGCTATATTTCTAATCCTGAATTGTAATGCAGTATCGTTGGTTGTACCTAAAAAATTAGTGGATTTTATATTGCTGTTGCCGGTAATTTTCCAGGCTGTAGTATCAGCATTATTGCCATCACTTAACCAAACCCATTTGGTGCCATCATAATAATGAAATCCAATACTATCGGGAGTTTCCTGAAAAATAAGCAATCCTGTTGCCGGGGTGCCAATAGCATTTTTTTCTGTTTTGCTCATGCGTGGTATCAATATACCCTTTGCAATACTTTTTACATCCAGCAAGGCACTGGCATGTGCAGCACTACCATCAGTGTTTACACTTAACGATTGTGATACAGCGGTTTGTTGTAAAGCAATTGCGAAAGTAAAAGCAATTACCAAACGTAGAAGTTTAGTCATAAATAGTTTTGATAAAATTTAAATAATAAACAGTTCTTTCTTTCGCAGGGATCGGATCTAATTTGGGAGGGAGCTATTAGAGACTGTTAAATTATGAAAATTTATGTAACTAACTAATACTTTGATATATAATTATTTATTACTAGTATCAAACCAATATCCCGGGGCAAATGTAAACTCAAAACCAGTTGTAAAAAATACCTCAAAGCGGGAATAGAGATCTGTAAAAAATCTGAACCTGTAATTATTGTAATAAACATTTATTTGACCAATATCTTTTCAATTTCAGTAAGCCTTTTTGTGATCATCAGAATTTGTTTGTGTTGTTCTTTAATGGTTTCCACCAGCAGTGGGGTTAATCTTGAATAGTCAACCGATTTGTAACCTGTATCGTCTGTAAACACCATTTCAGAAAAGATCTTTTTCATTGGCAGTACTGCCATCGGTATTGATTGCCAAAGACTGGCTGAAAACATTGCTGGTTGCTGAATAAAAAAATATTGCGGCAGCAAATAAGATCTTTTTCATGGTGAGGTTTTTATCACCATAAAACTGCAATTTGTAACCCTCATCTACAATACCAATATGTTGGTATTTTATTGCATTATCAAAAAATAGTAGGTTTGGGAAGCGGGGTTGATATCGGCGCCGGTATTATTTCTGAATCTTATCTTAACTGTATTGCTTGCAGAAACCCTTGCCCATGCAATAACTACACCGCTTTCAATATCTGCCGAAGGCGAAACAGTAACAGGCGCAAAACCGGAAATATTTGCAATGCCAACCAGTACATCAGTTTCGCTGTTGGCAACAATGTTTGGAACATCAACTATTACCGCAGTTCGTATCATGGAGTTGTTGACCGTACCAACGGCACCCAGTTTAAAAGTACTTGCTACATCCAGCCTTGCAGATGGTGTGGTTGTGCCGATACCTACACTGCTGTTATTTGCCGCACTGTTAACGCCGGTGATCGAACCAAGTATCACGGTATTGCTTTGGGTTGCTGCGGCATTGGCGCCAATGGCTGTTGCATTGGTGATTCCATTGGTTAAAACACCGGCAGAATATCCGATCAATGTATGTAAACTTCCAGTGTTAAAAAAACCTGTATTATACCCGATTGCGGTATTCAGATTGCCGGAACTAAGTGAGTCTAATGAAGATTGACCAACAGCAACATTTTGAATGTTACTTACGGCGTTGTACATGGCTCTTTTGCCAATGGCAGTATTGGCATTGCCACCATTGAGATTTCTTAAGGCCTGGCTACCTACAGCCATATTATTGGCCTGGGTATTGGCATATAATGCACTATCACCGATGGCCACAATATTGCTCCCATTAAAACTTGTATGGGCAGCCATAAATCCAACTGCCGTTACCCCACTTGCATTGTTAGTTATTGAGCCGGCTTCGTAACCGATCAAGGTGTTCCTGTTCCCGGTTGTATTTCCATTTCCGGCTGAATAACCGAGAGCTGTATTACCATTACCTGTTGTATTATTTGTTAATGAACTGCCACCTACAGCAGTGTTAGGCAAAGTGGTTGATGCGTCACCCACCAATGCGAAGGCACCGATGGCTACTTTGAAAGACCCGGTTGTATCAGTGTAAAGTGCACTATAACCCATAGCTACATTACCACCGCCGTTCCTGTGACTTCTCAATGATAATGCACCCACTCCCGTGTTACCGGTACTCAGGGAATCAGGATAACCGCTTTCAAACCCAAAATAGCTGTTATACCAACCGAATTTAGATAAACGAAATGCACTCCTGCCCATTGCAGTATTATAGTTGCCGATCGTATTATCATGCATAGCGCCCGTGCCAACAGCAGTATTTTCCTGGCCGGTTGTATTCAGGTACAGGGCTTCGCTGCCAATGGCAGTATTTTTAGCACCATTGGTATTTGTAGAAGGCTGGTTAAAAAATAAAGCTTTGGAACCTATAGCTGTGTTATCAGTAAAATAACTCACACCTCCATTAAAAAAGGATTGAGAAAAAGAAGCAGAATCTCCTATAGCGGTATTGCGGCTGGCGGTGCTATTAACACGTAATGCCTGCGAGCCTATTGCCACGTTGCCAATGCCATTTCGATTTGACGTTAAAGCGTTGGTACCGATCGCGACATTTGCTGAAGCAGATACAGTATCTGAAGAAAGTGCATTGGAGCCTATAGCTATTTTGTTTGAACCCGTTTGGTTGGAAAAGAGTGCATTGATACCAACAGCTATATTATTGGTTCCGTTGCGGTTTGAGAACAAAGCCCCGGCACCCAGTGCGTTATTGTTGATACCACTTGTGTCCTGCCCTAGTGCCAATGCACCAATGGCTACATTATTATCACCCGTTTTATGATTTCCCAATGCCGTGTTGCCCATTGCCACATTTTGAGAACCACTGATATTTCCAGACATGGCACTGGATCCAAAAGCCTGGTTGAAATTACCGGTTGTGTTTGAAAACAAAGCACCTGCACCAACGGCTGTATTTGCCAGCCCGATCGTATTTGCCAGCATGGCCTGGTGGCCCAGTGCAGAATTAGCCTGTCCGGATGTATTTGCTTTGCCGGCATCAAGCCCGATAAAATAATTCGACAGGCCGGTATTTAATTGCCCTGCCCACTGGTTGTTTTGTTTAAAGCGGATGGGCATATCATCCGTAGTGCCGATAAAATTTATTGCTGTATCGGTTCCCGTATTCCCGCTGGTTGCCCAGCTGTTAATAGCTGTTGCAGTTGACAGCCATAACCAACTGCTGCCATTATAATAATAAAATCCTGTGCTATCAGGTGCATTTTGAAAAACCAGCAAACCTGTTGCCGGTGCAGCAATCGCATTTTTTTCAGCTTTGCTCATCCTTGGTACAAGCACACCTTTGTTTGTACTTGTTACATCCAGTATAGCACTTGCATTGGCAGTACTTCCATCGGTGTTAATGGCAAAGGATTGGGCATTTGCATCAGAAATGAAAAGAAAGCATACAAGTATGCCAATAATAACTCTCATTTGAGTATTTTTTAGTGCGGTAAATATATTGCTGCAGGATGTTTGAAAAAATCACCGAAAGTGGGGATATTTCTGTGGTACTGTATTTATGAAAGTCTTCTGCTACATTTGTTATGTATACAATACCTGGAAGTGAAAAGAATCCCAGTCATACTTTGTTTGATCTTTGTCAACCAACTGGCTTATACCCAGGCTGCGCCGGATAATGAAAATGACAGCCTGCTGGCGGCATTTAAAAATGCAGTTCCCGATACACACAAAGTAAACAGGTTGTTTGCGCTTTGCATGAAACTGAACAGGGCTAATATTCCCGAAGAACTTCAACGTTACGCAGCAGAGGCCATGCATATCTCCCAAAAAGAAAATTATAAAAGAGGTGTTGGTATTGCCAATTATGTAAACGGTTTTTATCAATATGCTAAAAGGAATTATGAACAGGCGCTGCATGATTTTACCATGGCACAACGATCATTTGAATTATGCGGAGATAAAGCAAATGCAGGCCTGTGCATGAAACTGCGGGGAAATATCTCATTTGATCTTGGCGATTATGCAGGTTCGGTGATAAACTACAACATGGCTTTGCAAACCCTGCAGGCGGCCGGTTACAAATTATTGATGGGTGCCTGCAGCAATGATATGGCATTGTCTTATGCCCGGATGGGCAATTACAGTAAAGGGGTGGAATATGCCTATAAAGCTTTGAAAACTTCCGAAGAAACAGGTGACAAAAAAGAAATGGCACAATCACTTTATTTAATGGGATGGCTATTCTTTGAATTCAGAAATTATGAGAACGCTATAAAAAATTTCGTGGCAGCATCTGTTATTTACCAGGAGCTTAAAGACAATTTTGGATACGCCCGGAATAATAATATGCTTGGTGAAGTGTTGCTGGAACAGGGCCATTACAGCGAAGCATATGAAAGATTTTACAGGTCGCTGAACATTTACAGCAAGCCCGGTGCACCGGAATGGGGCATGCCCTGGGGCTATTCCAATATCGGAAGTGTGTATGAAGCGCAGGGCGATTCACTATTTGCAGCAGGTGCAAAAAACAACAGTGGACAAAAGTATAATGATGCTTTGGGGAACTATACGCTTGCCTTAAAAAAATTTGAAGATCTGAGGGATCCTGCCGGCATTGCAGAACAGACCATATTCATCGGGAAGGTATATTTCAAACTTGGACAGCTTCCTGCTGCAAAAAAATATTTACTGAGCGGATTGAATATGTCAGTGAAAGTTGGAGAGAAGAAGAAACTTGCCTGGGGTTACTTATATCTTTCCCGGATCGACAGTGCCGAAGGTAATGCTGCTGATGCATACCGCCATTACAAATCATATGTGTTGTACCACGACAGTGTATATAATATGGAAAGCTCCGAAATTCTATCGCTGTACAAAACACAACTTGAGTTTGAAAAAAAAGATCACCAGATAACTTTACTGGCTACAGAGAATGAATTACAAACAGCCCTTGCAGAAAAACAGTCGCAGCGCAGGAATTTTGCGTTCCTGCTTTTGGGGCTGCTGCTTGCGGGCGGGGCTTATATTTTTCTTCGTTTCAGGAAGCAAAGCAAAATAAGGTCCGAACAAAAATTATTGAAAGAACGGCTGGCCATCAGCCAGGACCTGCATGATAATATCGGCTCCACACTCAGCAGTATTGCAGTGTACAGCGAGGTGGCCAAGATACAAGGTGAAAAGAACGGGCAGCAGGATATGCATGAATTGCTGGAAAAGATCAGCAATACTTCCAACGAAATGGTTACAGAAATGAATGATATTGTTTGGGCTATCAATCCCCGTAATGATAGTATGGAAAAGATCATCCAACGCATGGAATCTTTTGCGAAGCCTTTGGCAGCGGCAAGGAATATTCATTTTGACCTGCAACACGACCGGGCTGTTTTGGCCCTGCCATTGAATATGGATAAAAGAAAAAATTTCTACCTGATATTCAAGGAAGCGGTTAATAATGCTATAAAATATTCCGGTGCAAAGGAGATCAGGGCGAGGATCAATTTAAATAACAAAGAGCTGATATTACAGGTAACTGATGACGGGGTAGGGTTTAACCTGGAAAAAGAAATGGCAACAAACAAATCTTCCTTATCAGGAAATGGACTGGAGAATATGCATAAGAGAGCACAGGAGATACATGGCTCTCTTCACATAGAGACTGAGGTAAACAAAGGAACAGATCTTGTTTTGAAGTTCCCTTCAGGCTGAATTTTTAGTTTTATAATATCCCCACATTCGGGGATGATTTTATGTTTTAATTGTAAGTACTTTGAACCAATAAAGATCATATGCCTTTACGCATCGCCATATTTGATGATAATAAAAATATCAGGGATAGCATTCACATGCTGCTCAAAACTGAAAAGGATTTTGAAGTAGTAGGTTCATTTGCACATGTGCTGGATTGCCTGGAAGATGTAAAGGAATGTAAGCCCGATGTGATATTGATGGACATTGAAATGCCGGGCATGAAAGGTATTGAAGCAGTTAAGATCATTAAAAAAGAATTACCTGAGGTTTTGATCCTGATGCAAACCGTATTTGAAGATGATGACAATGTATTTGATTCTATTTGTGCAGGGGCAGCCGGTTATATCCTCAAGAATTTCCTCAATACAAAACTAATAGATTCGATCAGGGAACTGAAATTTGGCGGCTCACCCATGAGCCCGACCATAGCAAGGAAAGTCCTTGCCAAAATGCAGCAGATACCCCAGCATATCAGTAATTCACCTGAACCGGATTATAAACTTACGCCAAGAGAAAAGGAAGTACTGGCTTGCGTGGTAAACGGGCTGAGTTATAAAATGATCGCTGATGCGCTTTTCATCAGTTATGAAACTGTGAGATCCCACATCAAGCATATTTACGAAAAACTCCACGTTGCTTCACTTACCGAAGCCGTTCATAAGGCGATCACAGAGAGGATAATAAAAACAGGTTAGTCCTGGTATTACTTCATTTCGGGGTAGAGAGGGAACTGCAGCATAAAGGATTTCACTTCTTCTTTTACTGCAGCAATTATATTCACATCATCAATATTCATCAATACCCTGTCAATAAGATCAACTACGGTTTGCATGTCTGCTTCTTTCATTCCTCTTGTGGTAACAGCCGGTACACCAATCCTGATGCCCGATGTTACGAAAGGGCTTTTATCATCAAAAGGAACAGCATTTTTATTGAGGGTGATATGAGCTTTATCTAAAGTTTCCTGCGCTTTTTTGCCGGTGATATTTTTATTTCGAAGATCGATCAGCATTAAATGATTATCGGTTCCGCCGCTGATGAGTTGGTAATCTTTATCAACAAAAGCCTTTGCCATTGCCTGTGCATTGCTGATAACCTGTTGCCCGTAAGCTTTAAAATCTTCTGATAAAATTTCGCCGAAGGCAACAGCTTTGGCAGCTATCACATGTTCAAGTGGTCCGCCTTGTGTACCGGGAAAAACTGCCAGGTCAAGCAATGAACTCATCATCCTTGTATTACCTTTTGGATCTTTTAATCCCCATGGATTTTCAAAATCGTGGCGCAGCATAATAATACCGCCTCTTGGCCCACGCAAAGTTTTATGTGTGGTAGATGTAACAATATGGCAATGATCAAAAGGATCATTCAATAAACCGGTTGCAATTAAACCGGCGGGGTGAGCAATGTCTGCAAAAACAATAGCGCCAATCTCATCGGCCACAGCACGTATGCGTTTATAATCCCAGTCACGGCTATAAGCCGAAGCTCCGCAGATGATCATCTTTGGTTTTTCTGCACGGGCTTTTTGTTCCAGCTGCTCATAATCAACAATGCCATCTTTGGTTACACCGTAATGTAATGCCTGGTAAGTTTTTCCGCTAAAGTTGGCCGGGCTGCCATGAGTAAGGTGGCCGCCCATGCTCAGGTCAAGCCCAAGAAATTTTTCTCCCGGTTTCATTGCTGCAAGAAACACAGCACCATTTGCCTGTGCACCACTATGCGGCTGCACATTTGCGTACGAACAATTGAAAATTTGTTTTAAACGATCAATGGCCAGTTGTTCTACCTGGTCCACAATTTCGCAACCACCATAATATCTTTTTCCGGGATAACCTTCTGCATACTTATTGGTTAATGATGTGCCCATGGCCTGCATTACCTGCAGGCTGGTAAAATTTTCAGAAGCGATCAGTTCAATACCTTCACGCTGGCGTGCCAGTTCTTTATTGATCAGATCAAAAACCAATGTATCTTTTTGCATAAGCCTGTTTTAGAAACGCAAATATAAGCAGCATAACATATTATTACCGGGAGGTTATACCGATTGTGTGTATAAAATACATGGATTACCCAAAAAGTACTACTTTAGCACCCCGTTTTAGTTTTATAAACGGTATTGTAAACTAAATGCACTGCCCACGGCAGATTAGTTTTAAGCATGAAGGCAATCATCCCGGTAGCAGGTGCAGGTACAAAACTGAGGCCGCATACCTATACACAACCCAAAGCGCTGATACCGCTTGCAGGCAAAACCATCCTTAGCATTATTGTAGATCAGTTGCACGAAGCAGGCATTAAAGATTTCATTTTTATCATAGGCTATTTGGGAGAGAAGATCCAGGATTATGTACAAAAGAAATATCCCGACCTTAACTGTCATTTTGTGCAGCAGAATGAGCGCTTTGGTATTGGCCACGCCATCAACCTTACAAGGGAACTGGTTGGTACAGATGAAGTGATGATCGTATTGGGAGATACCATTGCAGATTATAATGTAAAGGAGATCATTGATTCTCCTGTATCTATGCTGGGTATTAAAAAAGTAGATGACCCCAGAAATTTTGGTGTTGCCGAAGTTGAGGAAGATGGATCAATAAGCAAAGTGGTTGAAAAACCATCTATTCCAAAAAGTAATATGGCCCTGGTTGGCGTTTATAAGATCAAGGAAACTGATTTCATGTTCTCCTGCCTTGAAAACTTAATTGTGACCAATCCAAAAGGATACGAGGAATTCAGTCTGACGGATGCGCTGGAATGTATGATGCAAAGAGGAGCTTCTTTTAAATCATTCAAAGTAACAAACTGGTTTGATTGCGGTAAGAAAGAAACCTTACTGGAATCAAATGCAACTTTACTGAAAAAGTTCGGCGGCAATGTGTCGGAAAAACATGAGTTTGAAAATACCATCATCATACCACCCGTTTCTATTGCCGAAGGATGCGAAATAAAGAATTCTGTTATCGGCCCCAATGTAACAATAGGGGAGCATACCCGTATCAATTATGCGATCATTAAGGATTCTATAATCGGCGCTTATTCCAAACTGCATGAAATTGTTTTAAATACTTCATTAATTGGAAGTGATGCAGAAGTGAAAGGAGTAAGCCGCAACCTGAATATTGGTGATAACACTGCTATTGACCTGGGCGGCAGCAGTAAATAATAAAAGAATTATTCTAAATAAAAAGGTGGTTTCATAATTTGAAACCACCTTTTTATTTGTTGAAAATTTTATTTAACTAAAATGAAATCCGGTTTCGCTCCAGCCGCAAATGATACCGCCCATGATGGCAAGTTGAACAACCCAGTACCCGGCTGTTATGAAGATCAGTTTCCACGATTTGTGAGCATATAAACCATTAATTGCAATTATAGGAAAAACCAGTCCCACACCCAGGAGGGTACCATGCAAGGCACCGTGTTTGAATGTTCTGAAAGCGTTTCCATACTCAGCCATAAATGCGGTGTAAGAAGCGGTCGCCTTTGCAGGATCGCCACCAATCATACCCAATGCACCGGCCTGGTGTATAACTACAGCAGGAATTATTAAAAAGCTCATAATAAAAGCAAAGACAAACGATAGCCCGAAGATCTTGGCCATATTGCCTTTTTTAAGTTGTTCTTCTGTTAATCCTTCGGCTTTCATCCAGGCGTTGCCAAATACTTTTGGATTGTACCAGATAAAGCCAACGATAAATGTAGATAATGCCGCAGCCAATGCACTAAGTGCCATGTGTCCAAAGTCCATAATAATTAGTTTTAGTTACTTCAAACATAAAAATAATAATCAACACATACAAGTATTACAGTTACCGTTCTTCAAATGTGTGCCTGCTTTCGTAGGGTCATTTTAGCTTATAGGGCTGATTTTTTTGTGATTTTGTAAAATAAAATCATTTACTTTGCGTTTCAAAGTACTTTCTGTTTGTTAAACAATTTTAACTGATATTTGAAAGTGCTATATGAATCAATCATGCAAAACCGCGTTACAAAACTGTTTAGTATAGAATATCCCATAGTGCAGGCAGGTATGGTTTGGACCAGCGGCTGGCGGCTTGCCAGTGCGGTAAGCAATGCCGGTGCATTGGGTATTATTGGCAGTGGCAGTATGTATCCCGAAGTTTTGAGAGAGCATATCCGAAAATGTAAGGTAGCAACTCAAAAACCGTTTGCTGTGAATGTGCCTTTGTTGTATGCTGATATTGACAAACATATCCAGATCATAATTGAAGAAAAAGTACCCATTGTATTTACATCGGCAGGAAATCCAAAAACCTGGACATCAATATTAAAGCAAGCCGGAATAACTGTTGTACATGTTGTAAGCAGCAGCAAATTTGCACTTAAGGCACAGGAAGCTGGTTGCGATGCTGTAGTTGCCGAAGGCTTTGAAGCCGGCGGGCATAATGGAAGGGAAGAAACAACCACCATGGTTCTTGTTCCCGCCGTTTGTAATGCCGTTGATATTCCGGTATTGGCTGCAGGTGGTATTGCAACCGGCAGGCAAATGCTGGCTGCCATGGTATTGGGTGCAGATGGGGTACAGGTTGGGAGCAGGTTTGTAGCAAGTGATGAAGCCTCCTCTCATCAGAATTTTAAAGACCTTGTTATCACTTCCAGCGAAGGAGACACACATTTATCACTAAAGCAATTAACGCCGGTAAGGTTATTGAAAAATGATTTTTTTAACCTTGTGCAGGAAGCAGAAAATAATTGTGCATCTGTAGACGAACTTCAACAATTGCTGGGAAGAGGCAGGGCTAAACTCGGCATGTTTGAAGGAAACCTTGCAGAAGGAGAACTGGAGATAGGGCAGGTAAGTGCCATCATAAAAAACATAAAACCGGCAGCAGCAATAGTGCAGGAGATATATGAAGAATACTCTGCAGCATTAAAGCAGCCGGTAAAATAATATATTATATTTGTCCCGATAATTATCGGGATTAAAAATTAATTAAATCAACCCCCAAACACATGTTACTAAACCCAGGGCAAGTTTATGCAGGATTTAAAAGAACGGTTTTTATTTTCAGTATAATTTTTTTCTTTATTACTGATCTTGCAAATGCCCAAAATCCTATAAAAGATCCAAATAGCCCCGATGTACCCGTATTGCCAAACACGCAATTACCTCCTGCCCAGTTATACGATCTGCTAAAAGATAAAAATGGCGAAGGGGCGAAAAAAACCGGGGAAGACAGCAATAAGAAACTGAAAGACCGGATTGAAAAAGACAGCCTTGTAAAAGAGAAAACGCCTCAATCTGTAAATCCAACTGAAGATACTTATGGCATGAACCTTTTCCGGGGTGGGGCTGTTGCTTCCCTTACGGAATTATCAACACCGCCACTAGATTACCCGATCGGTGTTTATGACCAGATCATAGTTTCGCTGTGGAACGGGGCAGAAGCTACTTTGGATTATACGGTTGCAAGAGATGGGTCCATTTTTCCAACCAGTATTGGTAAAATATACCTGCAGGGCCTCACTTTTGAAAATGTACGGTCTTTATTAACCCGGAGGTTTAAAGCTTACGTGCCACCTTCAACCAATATCTCTGTTTCTATAGGCCAGCCACGTACCATTTCGGTAAATGTAGCCGGCGAAGTTAAAGACCAGGGGCCTGTGACTGTATCGGCTTTTACCAATGCATTTAATGTGATCGCATTAGCTGGTGGCCCAACCAGCCTGGCCAACCTGCGTGAGATACAGATAAAAAGAAACGGAAAGATAATTGATGTGCTGGATGTATATAAATACCTGACCACCGGCGATTTTGGTAAACATATTTACCTTGATAACAATGATTTTGTGATCTTACAAACAGTGGAGAAAAAAGTAAAAGCAGAAGGCAAATTCAAACGCCCGATGTATTACCAGCTAAAGAGAGATGAAGGTATGAAGGCCCTGTTAAAATATACAGGAGGGTTGGAAAGGGATGCATTTTCCAGCGGTGTAAAAATTTACCGCACAGAACTGGAGAAACAGGTTATACAGGATGTAAATGCCACTGCTATTATTAATCCTACAAACGATCTGCGTTTAAAGAATGAAGATTACCCATTGGTTGATGGTGATATTGTAAAAGTAATTGCAGTAAACCCGGGTCTTTTTAATAAGATCGAAATGAAGGGTGAAGTTTCATACCCGGGGCAATATGAAGCAAGGAAAGGTGATAAATTGTTTGACCTGATAAACCGTGCAGGCGGCATAACCCGCAATACCTATCTACCACGTGCCTACATTTTTCGTGGCGGTGGCGATAGTACCAATATCAAAGCCAGCAGGGTAGAAGTAAACCTGACTGATATTACCACCAATGATACCTCCAGTATTAATAACGTGGAATTATTTGCAAACGACCAGGTGCTTTTGTTTAATGTGAACCAGTTTGCCGACAAACAATATGTTGAGATCTTTGGCGAGGTAAGAAAAGAAGGTAAGGTAAATAAGTATGGTGGTATGACGCTACAGGACCTCTTGTATTTATCAGGCGGCTTAAAGCAATCCGCAGAATATGGCAGAATAGAAATTTCAAGTGTTGTTGATATAGATTCTGCCAAGGGCATGCAGCAGCCAACCCGTACAGTTTTACGCACTTTAAAAATTTCTCCTAACCTTGACCTGGACAGTGTATCTGCCAAAATTGAATTAAGGCCTTACGACCAGGTATATGTGCGTAAAAATCCAACATTTGAATTACAGCAATTAATCTTAATAAATGGAATGGTACAATATTCCGGACCTTATCCAAGATTAAGTAAATCTGAAAGGCTGTCATCATATATTGAAAGAGCAGGGGGGGTAAAAGAAAATGCTGACTTATCAGGAGCCATTTTGTACCGTAAAAAAACGCAGTTTTTCAGGGAGAACGTAACCAATAAAGTTGCTTCTTTAACCGATTCAATTGGAAGCATTGTGTTAGATTCGGTAAAAACCAATATAAGTGAGGTTGCAAACGAACCTGTGAGTATTGACCTTGCCCGTGCATTGAAATATAAAAACAGCAAGTATGATATTGTTTTACAGGAAGGGGATGTGATCTTCATCCCGGAAATAAATCCTTTTGTAAATGTAAAAGGTGTTGTACAGTCGCCATTAAAATTAACTTTTGATAAGGAACATACCAGTGTTGGATACTATATTGATAAAGCAGGCGGTTTGGGTATAAGGCCATGGCGAAAAAGAATTTATGTGACCTATGCAAATGGCAAAAGCCGCAGAACTAAGAATATTTTCTTCATGCATTTTTACCCGAAGGTAAAAGAAGGCTCAACAATAACAGTTCCATTAAGGCCCGAAGGCGCCGAGATAACAGATACCCTTTTGCAGGTTGTGGTATCAGCTATTCCTGTTGCCCTGGCTGCCTATCTTGTTAATATACTGAGGTAATTTTTAAACACCAGTTTCGCTATGAATAGTATAGAACTTATAAAACAGCTTATTGGCAGACTTAAAAAATACAGTTGGCTTATCGCCATTATTGCCGTATTGTTCGGGGGCTTCTTTTATTACCTGGGCAAACAAAGTGTATTGATGTACACAGCCAAATCCACCGTTTTTCCATTAAATGGCACTTCTGAAACCAGCCCGGGGTCAACCATCAGCAGCCTTTTAGGACTTGGTGAGGGAACAAAATCATTTACCGGCGATGCATCCATCAATATTGTTGAACTGGCCAACAGCCGGCGCACCAGGGAAGCTGTTGCCATGGTACGAATACCATCCATGAGCAATAAAACCGTATCAGAACTTTTGATCGAAGAGAATAACAAGCATACCGGGTTTATGCAGAACAATCATATAGATCCACCTAAAGACACCTTGTCAAAAATAAATATTGCCAGTAGTTTATTGAGAGGTGCATTTTCTGCCAAGATCAATAAAACAGGCATACTGGAACTTTATTTAACCAACAGCAGCCCTGAATTGGTGAGGGAAGTGAGTTATATTTATATTGATAAACTTTCAGAATTTTATATCAACCTTAAAAAGAAGAAAGCCCAGATAGATTTTGAATTTGCAGTTAAAAAAGCAGATTCTTTATTGATCGTTTTAAATCAGCTGGATAAACGTGCCATTGCACTGGATGAAAGTACTTTCTTCACCAACGAAACCTTAAAAAGGTATAACCTGCCAAAAATTAACCTGGCCCAGGATAAAGCAACTGTACAATCGCAATATTATTATGCGGTAAATAACAGGGAATCTGCAGCTTACCGCCTGCAGAAAGAAACGCCCATTATTGAAGTGCTTGATAAACCCGAATGGCCATATGATACCATTCAAAAATCTGCCTTCACTTATGCTGTGATGGGGGTGTTTTTAGGTTTGATAATTGGTATCTTCCTGGTTAGCTGGAAGGTTATCAATAAATATATGGCTGCTGAACTGAATAAAGCCATTGAAAAAGCCTCGAAGCCAAAGGAGCCGTTACTGGTACCACAAACAGAGCCTGTAAAATAATTTCATTTTATTGATCATTTTACTTCCTGAATGTCCATTTGATCATTTCTTTCCAGCTTGCTTTTTTACCATACATCAATATACCTGTGCGGTAAATTTTTCCTGCCATCCAGGTGGTAAATAAAAAGCCACCTATCAGTGATATCATTGATAATGCCAGTTGCCACCACGGAGGAGAGGTGGATATCCTGCCCATCATTACAATAGGAGAAGTAAAAGGAATAATGCTTCCCCAAAACATGGCGTCGTTATCGGGCGAATTTAAATTACTTGATAAGATTATAAAGCCAAAAATGATCGGCATCATGATCGGTAACATTAATGATTGTGCCTCCTGCGGATCTTCATTTACCACACTTCCAACAGCAGCAAAAAGCGATGAATAGAAAAGAAAACCTCCAATAAAATAAAATATGAAACAGCCAATGATCATTGGCCAGTTGAGGTTGCTTACATTGGCAATCAATTTGGCGCCTTCGCTGAACTGTGCAGCATTATTACTTGCAATGGCAGGGTTATTCTGTATTTGTTGTACCTGGCTCATAATGTCGGCTGGAAGAAATGCGGTTGCACTAATAGATAATACACTCATGAGGATGATCCATAAAAGTAACTGCGTTAAACCCACCGCACCAATGCCCAGTATTTTACCCAGCATCAGCTGAAAAGGCTTTACACTGCTTACCATTACCTCGGCGATACGGTTTGTTTTTTCTTCCATTACACCCCTCATAACCATGGCGCCAAAAACAAACATGGTAATGTAAATTAAGATACCACTTCCAAAACCCACTGCATAGTTAAGGCCTGCATTTACAACCTTGGCATCATCTCCTTTATTATCAACACTAAAATATGCCGATGATGCTTTTTTAAGTGAATCGAGATAAATTTTACTGATACCCGCTTGCTGCAACTGGTAATTCTGATAAGCCTCATTCAATTTGCTTTCAATTGAATTGGTTGTGCCCATGGATGCAGCTTTTGGCGTACGCAAAACAAAATGGTGATTAACGCTGTCGTCCAGATAAACAAAACCATCAAACCCTTTTTTTGTATAGTTTAATGTATCAACAGTTGCATCAAAAACAAAGACAAGTTTGGCACTGTCGTTTTTTACAAGCGGTTTAAAAAATTCTGAGGGATCGGAAAATGCTATCCGCTTGCGGCCTTCCTCCGATTTTACAGATAAGAAGATACTGCCTGCTATGAACAGCACGATCACGATGGGCAATAAAAAAGTAGAGAGTAAAAAGGTTTTATTCCGTACCCTGGTAATGTATTCACGTCTTATGATGAGCCAGATTTTGTTCATGTTGGATAAAATTATTTGTTGATCAAATTTCCTGGAACTGGCGTGCAGTTTTTGTGCCTTCTACCAGTTTGATGAATATTTCGTTGAGAGAAGGGAGCACTTCGTTGAAAGCATGAACTGTTATGTTCTTAGAAATGAAGTACTGCAGTATATCGTTTGTTTTGGTGCCAGTCGTCAGCTTTAGCAATAATTCATCAGGCTGGTGCCTGATCACTTTAAATGCCGGATGCTGTATGTCCTCCGGTAAAATGGATGCCCCAATGCGGTAAATATTTTCTTTGAATTCATTTTTTACATTTTTTACAGTGCCATCCAGTATTTTTTTTCCTTTGTTCACTAATACAATATGGTTGCAGATCTCTTCTACCTGCTCCATGCGGTGTGTGCTGAAAATAATGGTGCTGCCATTTTGCGCCAGGTTAAAAATCTCATCCTTTATCAGGTTGGCATTAACAGGGTCAAGGCCGCTGAAGGGTTCATCTAAAATGATCAGCTTGGGTTCATGCAGAACAGTTGTTACAAATTGTAATTTCTGGCTCATCCCTTTACTCAGGTCTTCCACTTTTTTATTCCACCAGCTTTCCATTTCAAATTTTACAAACCAGGCTTTTATTTTGTCCATAGCATCTTTCCGTGACAGGCCTTTCAATTGAGCCAGGTAAACAGCCTGTTCTCCTATTTTCATTTTTTTGTACAGGCCTCTTTCTTCAGGCATATAGCCTATATATGCTGTATCATTGATAGGGTCAAATCTTCTGCCATTAAAGACAACTTCGCCGCTGTCAGGATAAAAAATACCGGTGATCATCCGTAACAGTGTTGTTTTGCCGGCGCCATTGGGTCCAAGCAAACCAAAAATATCTCCCTGCGCTATATTAAAGCTGATATCGTCTACAGCCTTTTGCGTGGCAAAATATTTTTTAAGATTTTGAAGTTCTAAAATGTTCATATTAAGTGCGATTATTTAAGCGAGGCCAAATGTATGAATCTAACAATGATTTCGAATGTTATTTTTATAAAAGGTAAGTTAACTATAATAAGATGTTCACCAACTGGCTGGCCACCCTTTCTCCATCCATGGCTGCACTTACAATACCGCCGGCATATCCTGCACCTTCACCACAAGGATAAAAATTATTTAATTGTGGATGAGTGAGCGTATCGTTGTTACGGGGAATACGAACCGGTGATGAAGTACGGCTTTCTGTAGCAACTACCACCGCATCGTTGGTAAAATAACCGGGCATTTTTTTACCAAATTCAATAAAGCCCTTAGCCAGCGCCTGGTAAACAAAGCCTGGCAACGCTTCTTTTAAGGACACAGGGCTCAAACCCGGCTGATAAGAACAATCCGGTAACGATGAAGAACTGATACCATTGCTGAAATCGACCATGCGCTGAGCCGGTGCAACAAATTTTCCGCCACCGGCATTAAAACAGTTTTGCTCCACCAATTGCTGAAAACGCATCATGGCTAATGCATCATTTTGACTTTTGACATTTGACTTTTGAATTACATCTTCCAACTCAACCTGCACCACCATACCGCTGTTGGCATAGGGGTTATTTCTTTTTGACGGGCTCCATCCATTTACTACCAGTTCGCCTGCCGATGTAGCAGCCGGAGCAATAATGCCACCCGGGCACATGCAGAAGGAAAACACACCTCTGTCATTTACCTGTTTTACCAAAGAATAAGAAGCCGGGGGTAAATAAACACCTCTTACCGGGCAATGGTATTGAATACTGTCAATTAATTGCTGCGGATGCTCAATACGTACGCCCAGTGCAAAGCCTTTGGCCTCAATTAAAATTTGTTTTTGGTGTAGCAGTTCAAATATATCTCGGGCGCTATGGCCGGTTGCTAAAATAAAGGCATCGGCGTCAAAGGAGTTTCCATCTGCGGTTTTTACTGATCTTATTTTATCAGTATCAACAATAAAATCAACTACTTTCTTCTCAAATAAAAATTCACCGCCACAATCAGTTATTTGTTGCCGCATGGCAGTTATTATTTGCGGTAGTTTGTTGGTGCCAATATGTGGGTGTGACTGGAAAAGGATCTTTTCTTCGGCGCCAAATTGTACAAATAAGTTTAATATGCGGTCAATATCACCTCTTTTATTACTGCGGGTATATAATTTGCCATCGCTGTAGGTGCCGGCACCGCCTTCGCCAAAGCAATAATTGCTTTCCTCATTGATGATCCCTTCTTTATTCAGCACTGCCAGGTCTCTTCTTCTTGACCGTACATCTTTGCCCCTTTCTAAAATAATGGGTTTGATACCTTGCTCCAATAAATGCAATGCTGCAAATAAACCTGCAGGTCCGGCCCCGATAATGACCACTTTTTTTTCCGCCCTGCTTACATCTTTAAAATTGAAGGATTGAATTTGCCGCTGTACAAAAGGTTCATCAATAAATGCATTCAGGGTTATATTAACCCAAATGGTTTTTGCCCTGGCATCAATTGATTGCTTTAGGATGTGATAGCCAGAAACAGCATCTGTCTTTTTGCCTGCAGAACGGGCAATTGATCTTTTTACGGCTGTTTCATCTGCTGCTTCTGAGGGAAGCAGTTTAAGAGATATTTTTTGTTGCATTGCGTTTGGTGTTTATCCAAAAAAGCAGAAACTATTTATTAGTATTCCCCAGTTCCCTGATAAGGGAACGAACGTAGTTCAGGGGGTTTATCTTAAAATGGCAGATCATCCACTGCATCAGGTGGCGTTGCCGAAAAAGTATCCAGCGGTTCCAGGTATTCACTATCATTTTTTGAACCACCAGCTCCGCTTTGCAGTATCTGTTCGATCCTCCAGGCATCTAAATTGGTTATATAATTAACCTTTCCGTCTTTTTCCCACTTGCTTCCCTTGATATTGAAGTACACTTTTATCTCATCGCCAATATTAACCCGGTCAATAATGGTGGTTTTATCCTGTACGCATTGAAATTTTACGTAATTGGTAATGGTGCGGCCATTGATATCCTCCGATTTTTCAACCGCAAATTCACGGGTCTTAAAAGTTTCGGTACGCTGTACGGTGTCATATTTAGCAACCAATTTGCCTGTTAATTCATAACTCATATAAAAGATTTAAGAATCCAAAAGTAGATATATTTTTCCTGATTATTATTTTTCGATTAATTCTTTCTTCTTGTTAAAAAAGAATACCTTACTTACATAAAGCGTACAGAATTATTTTTGGTAACAACAAATCTTTCATAAACTTTTGAAGAAAAAATTTTTTGTTGTAAGCATTTTGATGAATTGATAAAAATGTGTTTACAATAAAATGATTCATAAAAAAAATGTAATACTGTTTTTATGGTTCAGTATTTTTTTTGAGAACCAAAACAACGATCCTCACTTTTGAAAATGCTGTTGCAATAAATGCTCCCTCATGAAAATTATCAGCATGGATTTTTTATTCGAAAATAGAAACCGCCAAAAGTTTTTATCCGGTTTTGATATGATAATAATAAGGCAAGTGATAATTTCGAAACAAAGAATTCAGTAAACCAGGAGCCTGGCCATTGGCTCCGAAAAAACTATTTTTTTAGGGGATCCTGGTAAAATATGAATTCAATTGAGGGGCAGATATGGCTGTAAATCAAGCTGGTTGGGGATGTGTATTTTTGGCGCTGACAAGCCTGGAAGTTTTGGGTTGTCATTTGCAGCAACGCCCAAAATATCATACTGTGATTCTTTAGAAAAAAACAAATGAATAAAAAATTTTTTTTTCAACATTTTATTCGATATTCGCTGTCCTGCGAAGATTTTTATTTCGATTCGATTTGAAATAAAACTTAAACCGGCGACAGCAAAGGAAACAATTCTTAACTCGATATATAAATTGCTAAGGAACTAATGGAGAAAGCTTTTGAAAAAGTATGGATTAATTGTTTAGAGATAATCAAGGACATTGTAGAATGGCAGCATTTCAAAACATGGTTCGAACCCATTAAGCCGGTTGCGTTAAAAGAAAAAATTTTAACGATACAGGTGCCAAGTCAATTTTTTTATGAGTACCTTGAAGAGCATTATGTTTCGTTGCTGGCAAAAACATTAAAAAGAGAATTGGGAAAAGAGGCGAGGCTGGAATATAGAATAATGGTTGACAGTGGAAACAGTAAAAATAAACCACAAACCGTTGATGTGCCGGGGCAGGGTTACAAATCTTATTCAAATAACGAAATGGATTTTCCGCTTGTCATAAACAATCCTGTAAAAAATCCCTTTGTAATTCCGGGACTTAAAAAAATGCAGATCGACCCCCAGTTGAATCATGCATATACTTTCGAAGCATTTATTGAAGGTGATTGTAATAGGGTAGCACGCCGTGCAGGTAAAACCGTTGCAGAAAAACCAGGTACCACATCTTTTAATCCTTTGGTTATTTATGGCGGTGTTGGTTTGGGCAAAACGCATTTGGCCCAGGCAATTGGCAACGAGGTAAAACGGTTGCATAGTAATAAAGTGGTATTATATGTAAGCTCTGAAAAATTCATCAATCAATTTATAGATCATGGCCGTAATGGTGCCATTAACGACTTTATACATTTTTATCAACTGATAGATGTATTGATCATTGACGATGTTCAATTCTTTAACCGTGCTGAAAAATCGCAGGATGCATTTTTCTCTATTTTCAATCATTTACACCAGAGCGGCAAGCAGTTAATATTAACCAGCGATAAACCACCCAAAGACCTGGAAGGAGTTCAGGAAAGGTTGTTAAGCCGGTTCCGTTGGGGCCTTAGTGCCGATCTGCAGGTACCTGATTATGATACCAAGATCGAGATACTGGAAAAAAAGATGAAAAACGATGGTTTGGAGATGCCCCAGGAAGTGGTAAAATATATTGCTTATAATATAAATAGCAATGTTCGTGAGCTGGAAGGTGCCCTGATCTCATTATTGGCACAATCTTCGCTGAATAAACGGGAAATTGACCTCGAATTAGCGAAAAAAGTGCTTAGAAATTTTGTAAAATCATCAAGTAAGGAAATAACCATCGACGCCATTCAAAAAATGGTGTGTGAGTACTTTGATGTGCCATATGATAAGCTGCTGCAAAAGACCCGCAAGCGTGAAATTGTGCAGGCAAGGCAGATAACTATGTTCCTGGCCAAGGCATTCACCAAAAATTCATTAAAAACAATTGGAGAGCATTTTGGCGGAAGGGACCATACTACTGTAATTCACAGTTGCCAAACGGTAAAAGACCTGATGGATACTGACAGTTTATTTAAAGAAAGTGTATTGGAGTTACAGCAGAAAGTACATTTGGCGGCCATGTAAATTTAAACCAAGCACTAATATAACATCCGGTTTCATCATTGAATCCGGATTTTTGTTTAAAGTAGATTGCAGTTTAAATTATATTGTTTTTTTTATTGATCCAGCATTGGAACTTTGATCAGCTTTATTGGCGTCGCACTCTTGTGCATTTTATCTGTATTCAATCTTTCTGAAATTATTTCCACTTATTTTTTATTTAGTTTTGGCTTATAACACTTTGAATTGTATTTTTGCCACCCCTTACAAAATAAGGGCAGGTTAGGAGAGGTGCCTGAGAGGCCGAAAGGAACGGTTTGCTAAATCGTCGTACGGGTTAAACTGTACCGTGGGTTCGAATCCCACCCTCTCCGCAAAAAGTTCTTACAAATCGATAACCAATAGTTCGGGATGTAGCGTAGCCCGGTTATCGCGCCTGGTTTGGGACCAGGAGGTCGCAAGTTCGAATCTTGCCATCCCGACATCACTTCCAAAAAGACAATCTTGTAAAAGGTTGTCTTTTTTGTTTTCAGACGAAACCCTTGCCAGATAAGAGATTGAACGGTATCGGCCCTTTTTCAACTGCTTTTTTAAGGTTCGAACTAATTGTAAGGGTGTTATTGTTTTCATCCACTAAAAGGCACTTTTCCTGTCCAAATTTCTGTGTAAATTTTCCAAATTGTTCTTTAAAAATTTATTTAAAACAAACCGTTCCTCTAACGTAACAATTTGCCCCCTGCAGTTCGCTGATTCTTGCGATATCATACTTTTTGTTGATAATTTTTTCCGGTAGCCTGTCTTCTGGGCCTTTCATTAAGGCGGTTTTAAGTGCAATATTATTGCCGGGAAACTAATGAGATGAATTCGGGCTTGCATAAGTTCTTTGTGAAATTTGATATTCAGTGATATTTTTGAAATTGCCTCTTCTATACGCTGCGGTTTTTGAGCAGGATCCTGACCGTTCTTCATTTGCCTGTCAGGTTCAAATATCTCAGTTAACGGAAATATTTTGGTGAAACATTTATTTAAAAAAAAATATTTAAAAAAAGTTGTGGTTATCAAATATAGTTACTAGGTTTATATAGAAAAGAAAACTAACCACATTACCCTTTATAGTAATAATCCAACTTTCCCAGCCGAAGCCAGTATAATCAAGCATCAGAAACATTCATTGCTCTCATGCAACATTTTGTTGCATAGGTATTGTATTGTTTAAATTTATTGAGATATCAGTTTATTAGCTTAAGTATGTCAGTTAAGCTTTTTTTTGAATTTCAGGTGGTGTTTTTTTAATGCGATAACGCAAAATAAGACAAGACCTTTAATCTTCTTGGACGACTTATGGGAGTCGCCTTAGCGATAGCTATATGCTGAATAATGCCGGGTGAAATTACTTTTCGTAACTTGACTTTCCGCCCGCCCATCTATCCGCACAAGCGTAAATTATATTATGAAATCAGTTAACCAATAACAAAGGAATTAGCTAATCATAAAACGTTTTCTATGTTGCTAAATGAAAGTTATAAAAGCTGGTATGTAGCCTATACCTACCCGAATGCCGAAAAAAAAGTGAAAAGGATGTTGGAACAATCAGGAGTTACATCATTTTTGCCTTTGCAGAAAGTAGTCCGAAGATGGAGTGACAGGACCAAAAAAGTGGAGCTTCCTTTTTTCCCAAATTATATTTTCATATATACATCACCCAGGGAAATGTATGTTCCTCTTAAAATTAAAGGGATACTCCGGTTTGTTACATTTGAAGGGCGTGCGGCCACGATCAGCGACACCATGATCGAATCGTTGAAAAAGATATTAAGTGGCGACGCCATTGTTTCCAACGAGGCTTTTAGTGAAGCGGGAATGCCTGTAAAAATTACCACCGGGCCTTTTGCAGGTATTGAGGGAAAGATCGCAAAGCAAAGTGGTAAAACGAGGCTGCTTGTTCAGATTAAATCGCTAAACAGGATTGTGTCAGTAGAATTATCCTCTAACATGGTTGAAGCTATTAACTGAAATGATATATGGTCTAATCCGGTCCTAACCTTCTTTCCCGGCAGGAAATCTTGCAAGATGCACGCATTGCATTAAAATTTATCCCTCTGCCGGCAACATGCGGGGTATATAATGATGTAAAAAACAATACACCTATTTTCCCTTTTCAAATGTTGGGTTTATCAACAATGCATGTAGTCCCTCTTTAACAATAATGGCAGAGAATGTTATAAAGGCCGGGATGAAGCAATGACTAAGCCTATAAATTGACTATTAGATATTTATTGACCAAGAAAATAAAAATGGAAAAGAAAAACTTACAAAATAATGGTGGCAGTACCCGGGCAAAAGGGCAGTTACAACCAATAGCAATTGTCGGCATGAGTTGCCGTTTTCCAGGTTCAGCTGATTCACCGGGTAGTTTCTGGAAGATACTGGATGATAAAGTGGATGCAGTGAATGATATCCCTGCTGACCGCTGGGATACTGAATTCTATTATGATCCCGAAAAAAATGTAAAGGGAAAAATGTATACAAAGCAGGGTGGTTTTTTGAAGGATGTTGATCTTTTCGATAATGTGTTTTTTAAAATATCACCACTCGAAACAGAATCTCTTGACCCCCAGGTAAGACTGGTACTGGAACTAAGCTATGAGCTGCTTGAAAATGCAGGTTATGAAGCAGATAAATTAAAAGGAACGGCTACCGGTGTATTTGTGGGGATGACCATTGTTGATTATATCGAAAAAGATATCCGGGCTGCAAACCCGAATTCGATCAACGCCTATTCAGTTACCGGGACTCAGATGTCATCAGCATCCGGCCGGGTCTCATACGCATTTGGTTTCGAAGGTCCGAGTATAACGCTTGATACGGCCTGTTCATCATCCCTAACAACTGTTCATCTCGCTTGCCAGAGTTTGTTATCAGGCGATTCGGACCTGGCTATGGCAGGTGGAGTAAACCTGATCCTGTCACCAAAATACCATGTTGCATTTTGTGAATTAAGTGCACTTGCAACTGATTCGAGGAGCAAGGCGTTTGATGCATCAGCAGATGGATTTGTGCGTTCCGAAGGCGGGGGGCTGGTAATGCTTAAAAGATATGAAGATGCAGTAAGGGATAACGACAATATACTGGCTTTAATACCTGGCTCTGCCATCACCAATGACGGGATCAGTAAAGGATACACAGTGCCGAAAATGGAAGCACAGGCCAAAGCCATCAGGATCGCACTGGATGCGTCTGGACTAACGCCGGATGATATTGATTATTTTGAATCGCATGGAACGGGAACCCCTGTAGGTGACCCGATCGAAATGGAAGGGATCGTTTCAGTATTCCGGCAAAGGAAATCAGCAAAGAAATTATATGTGGGATCAGTTAAAACAAATATTGGTCATTGCGAATCTGCAGCAGGTATTGCAGGCCTCATAAAATCCGTTCTTGCACTCAGGCATAATAAAATTCCTGCTAACCTGCATTTTAACAATCCCAACCCGGCCATTAACTGGGATAATATACCGGTACAGGTGCCAACGGATGAGGTGGAGTGGCTCCCGGGTAGCAAAACACGTTATGCCGCAGTCAGTGCATTTGGACTAAGCGGTACCAATGTAAATGTCGTATTACAGGAAGCCCCCGAAATACCGGCAGCAGGGCTAAATCATGAGGCAGTTAAGCAACAATATGTTTTGCCCTTATCTGCAGCCAGTTCGGCTGCCCTTAAAGCACTTGCAGGCCTTTATATAAACTCGCTTAATGCTGCAACCGGTATTGATGAATGGAAGGATTTATGCGCCGCCGCCGCATTGCACAGATCGCATATGAACTGCCGCTTTGCCGCCTCTGGCAAAACGAAAGAAGAATTGCTGGTAAGTTTGAATGAACTGTTTGAAAATGATCTTACACCTGCCGGCAACGGAGCAGGTAAAAAGACAGTCTTCGTTTTTCCGGGGCAGGGTTCTCAATGGATAGGAATGGGCAGGGACTTGATGAACACAGAAGATGTATTTAAGAATAGCATGATTGAATGTGACCGGGTTATCCGCCTTTACTGCAATTGGTCATTGCTTGAAGAAATTGCTAAGGATGAAACGAAAAGCCGCTTTGAGGAAGTGGATGTGATCCAGCCCGTGCTATTCGCCATTGAAGTGTCACTGGCAAAACTATGGGAGAGCCGGGGTATTAAGCCTGATGTTGTGGTAGGACATAGTATGGGAGAAGTTGCGGCTGCTTATATCGCCGGTATACTTACAATTGAAGATGCTGCGGCAGTGATTTGCAAACGCAGCGCTCTTGCAAAAACAGTAAGTGGCGAAGGAGCAATGGCACTTGTTGAACTTAGTAGGGAAGAAGCAGAACTCGCCATTTCGGCGTATCCTGATACGGTGGCCATCGGCGCCTGTAACGGGCCTCAGTCAACCGTTATCTCCGGGAATGCAGCCGATGTAAATGCAATATTGGCAGTACTTACTGAAAAAGGTATTTTCAACCGTTTGATAAAAGTGGATTATGCTTCTCACAGTCCCCAAATGGACCAGTTGAAAATTCACCTGCTGGAACAACTGGACGGAATTAAGCCCACGAAAGGAAATGTTCCGGTTTTCTCAACAGTACTGGATAAGCTTACCGATGGTGCTGAATTTGATGCAAAGTACTGGTCTGATAACCTCAGATCAACCGTGTTGTTTGCACAGGCAGTAGCACAATTAATGGCATCGTCGGAATGTATATTTATAGAAGTAAGTCCACACCCGATACTGGTGCAACTGGTTGAACAGGCTATTGAACACTATAATAATACAACTTCTGCGGTGGTGCACTCAACCAAAAGGAATATGCCGGAAGAAGACGAATTGCTTAACTGTTTTAAAACCCTTTATCAAAAAGGGGCAACGATCAACTGGGCTGCTTACTATGGGGTATCGCATGTGCCCTTCAGCCAACTTCCTTCTTATCCTTGGCAAAAAGACCGCTTCTGGATCGATACACCCGGTACTCCCGGCTTTGCCATACATGGTGGTGGCTCAGTGCATCCTTTTTTGGGCAGGGAGATCAGGTTTGCCAATGATAAAAATGCCATCTGCTGGGAATCTGTAATTGATCTTAATATTTTAAAATACCTCGAAGATCACCAGGTGAGAGGTATCGCGATTTTCCCGGGGGCAGGTTATGTTGAAATGGTGTATGCGGCCATACTTCAGTCCTTTGGAAATGGTAATCACAGCATTTGCGATATTAAATACAGGCAGCCGCTTAATGTAAGCGGCAAAGCAAAAATGGTTCAGTTGCTTATGAGTATGGAACGTAAAAATAGTTTGCGCTTTGAACTCTACAGTGCTGATGCAGATGAAAGCGGACAAAAGTCCTGGGAGTTCCATTGTGATGGGCATGCATTGCTGTTTAATGATGAACAGGCAGTTTCCTCCATATGCGAACTGCTCAGCAGGGGATTTGATGATTATCCTGTTCACATAATGAAAGAAACGCATTACCAGATGATGCAGGCGGCCGGCATCTTTTACGGAACACGTTTCCAGGGAGTGGAGGAGATATGGGCAAATACCGGCACAGCAGTTGGTAAGGTAAACCCTGATGAAAAAATAAAAGAATCTTCTCTAAAATATCATTTTCACCCGGCAATACTTGATGCCTGTTTCCAGGTTTGCATGGCTTCTCTTACGGGATCTGCCGATGGCGCACAGGAAACATATCTGCCCGCCGAAATAGGCACATTTTATTTATCTCCCGGTTCATCATTTGATAAAACATTATGGGTGCTGGTTGAAAATGAAGGCGAAAATGCACCCGGCCAGGAAGCTTATACCAGGAATATAAAAATTTGTGATGAAACCGGGACCGTGCTGGCAGTAGTGGAAGGCTTTGTCTTTAAGAAACTGAAAGAACAAAATGAACGGTTGATAAAAGATACTTTCTACAAGATAAAATGGGAGCAGGTAAAACCTGTGGATAAAGAAAGTAATGCTGAAAGAAAGAGGGTATGGCTGGTTTTTGAAAGTCAGTCGATGATCAGCACCGAGTTGGCAGTTCAAGCAAATAATTACAGGCATCAGGTTATAAAGGTAAACGCTGCAGATGCCTTTATGATAAGATATGAAGAAGAGTACATGCTCGTTGAACTGAATATTAAAGAGCGGGAAGATTTCATAAAACTGTTCACTATACTTGAGGAAAAACACATCAGTATTACCGATATTATTTATGCGTGGGGCATCACCGTTTTCTTGCCCGCCTGGCAGGATGCGGAAAACACCTGCATGGGCCTGGTTTATCTTATACAGGCAATGGACGCTTTTAAATGGAGCACATTTCCCAAACTGTTTGTTGTAACATCAGCTTCCCAGCAGGTTATTAAGAATGAAACAGTAAATCCATGCGCATCACCTTTACTGGGGGTATCCAGGGTTGCATTTCATGAACATACGGAATTCGACTGCACACGTATCGACCTTGGCTCCAGGCTGGAAGATGATAAAAAATTACTAAGCGGCTTATTGTATGCTGCATCAGGTGAAAAGGAATATGCGGTAAGGGATGGTAATCTTTATATACCGAGATTGAATCATTATGATATCCCGGAAACTGCTGAGCTGCAAGGAGCCCCGTTGAGAACATTGGCTGCCTCCGCTGCAGAGTCCTTCCAATTTGTTACGGACGAACCCGGAACATTTGATAATATAACTGTCCGCGAAATTCAAAGAGTTGAACCAGGCGATGACCAGATAGAAGTGGAAGTCGGTGCTACCGGCCTCAATTTTATGAACGTGATGAGTGCATTAGGTATCTATCCCGGCTATCCCAGGGGATTTCTTTGTTTGGGTATCGAATTCACAGGTGTGATCAGGCGTACCGGTAAAGCGGTTAAAGACATGAAACCTGGTGACAGGGTGATCGGCTTAAGTCCTGAATACGACTGCATGGGAAAATATGCCATTTGTAAATCATTGCAGGCGGTGAAAATACCCGACCAGGTCCATTACCTGGATGCCGCAACGATTGCTGTTGCATATGGTACTGCATATGCCTGCCTGATCGTTTATGGGAATCTTAAAAAAGGAGAAAGGGTCCTCATCCACTCAGCAACAGGCGGGGTGGGGCTTGCAGCTATACAGATTGCAATGAATGCCGGCGCAGAAATATACGCCACGGCTGGTTCCGAAGAAAAAAGGGAGATGCTCAGGAAAATGGGAGTTAAGTATGTAATGAATTCACATACGCTTGATTTCGCTAAAGAAATCAGGGCTTATACAAATGGTGAAGGAATAGATGTTGTATTGAACTCGCTTACCGGTGAAGCCATGTACCAAAGCATGAAATTACTTAGGGGGTTCGGACGCTTCTTAGAGATCGGAAAAAAAGATATTTATGAAAACAGCAGCCTGAAGATGGATATTTTCAAAGAAAGCATCAGCTATACTTTCTTCGATCTTCATAAGATGCTGAATGAAAGGCCCAACCTGGTGAGGGGTTACCTGGAAGCAGTGATGCAGCATTTTGCGAATGGTGATTACAAACCAATTCCCAAAACAGTTTTTGCCGCATCAGATTTTATGGAAGGCTTTAATAAGATGGCCAGAGGACAGCACGTTGGAAAGATCGTATTTGATATGAACGACCCTGCATTGATGGTTGAGCCTGTTAAAAGGGTATTTTCGGCAGATGGAACCTATTTGGTTACCGGTGGAATGGGAGGGCTTGGATTTGAACTTGTTAAATGGATGTGTACAAAGGGAGCTACCAATGTCGTACTAATGGGAAGGAATATGCCGGGTGCTGAAAAACAAAAAGAGATCGGTACACTTACTGCTGACGGAAAAATAAACATCACCATACTAACAGGCGATATCAGTAACCGGCAGGATCTTGACAGCGTTCTGGAAAAAATCAGAACAACCATGCATCCTTTAAAAGGTGTTTTTCATGCTGCAGGCACTTTATCAGATTGCTCTGTGGCAAAGCTGGATGCAATCACATTTAAAAAACCACTTGCATCAAAAGTGCTGGGATCAATCAATCTGCATGAAGCAACACTGCAGGATAAACTTACCTATTTTGTTCTTTTTTCTTCTGTAGCTTCTTCCCTGGGTTCAATGGGACAAGCAAATTATGTGGCTGGAAATGCTTTCATGGATGCAATATCTAAACTGAGGCAATCCATGAACCTGCCTGTTAACTGTATTAATTGGGGGCCTGTAGCAGAAATAGGCCTGGCTGCCAAAGACGACAAACGGGGAAACAGGCTGGAAAAAGAAGGTATCGCAAGCTTCACAAGCGGTCACTATATCGAAGCAATGGAACTGGTTTTAACCCGGAATCTTTGTGATGTGAATGTTTTCGATCTCAATTATGCAAAATGGGTGGAGAACAATCCATCCTATGCCATTGATAAGATGCTCAGTAACCTTGCGGGTAATGAATTGTCCGTTGCTGAAAATAGTTTTGTAAATGAGCTGAAAAAATCTGCATCAGGCACAGAGGCATTGATGATGATGCAGGAGCAACTCCGCGAAATACTTGGGGGCATTCTTAAAGCATCACCTTCAAAAATAGATGTTGACCTTCCTTTCGCAAATATGGGACTTGACTCATTGATGGCGATCCAGCTCAGGAATAAATTACAAAAACTACTGGGCATGCAGGTGTCGATCACCACTTTCTGGAACTACCCAAGGGTTAGCCTGCTTTCCCGTCATTTAATGGAAATACTGGGATTGAATGCAGATACGGTTACCGCTGCAGAAGTGGATGATGTTGCAGAAACCAGTATTGATGAACTGGTAGATCAGATGTCTGAGACAGAGATTATTTCAGAACTTGATAAGGAATTAAAATATTTATAGGGGCATATTATTGAGTGAAATCAAATACAGCAGGTTGGAAAAAGAAATACTCTTAGAAAAATTAAAACAATCGCTCGGGGCGATCAAAAAACTGAAATCCGAGGTCCATCGCCTGGAGGAAAATGCGGGGCCCATTGCGGTAATAGGTATGGCATGCAATTTTCCGGGAGGAGCCAATGATATGGATGCATTCTGGGACCTGTTGATCAGCAGGAGGGAGGGCATCGTGGACATTCCCGCAGATCGCTGGGATGTGGATGAATTTTATAACCCCAATGCCGGCGCTCCCGGAAAAATGATTGTGAAAAGAGGGGGCTTTATTAAAGCCATCGATCAGTTTGATGCGCATTTTTTCGGGATATCACCTATTGAAGCAGAGGCACTTGATCCACAACAGCGCTTACTGCTGCAAACTACCTGGGAAGCAATAGAAACAGCCGGCATCAACGCTGATACCCTGAAAGGCTCTGCCACCGGCGTTTTTATAGGAATAGCGTCGCCGGATTATGTACAGCAACGTGCCGCAACAAGAAATTACCGCCAGATAGATATCTATGATGTTACCGGCAATACTCCCAGCACGGCATCCGGCAGAATATCTTATACGTTTGATCTGAAAGGACCTAACCTGGCATTGGATACTGCCTGCTCATCTTCATTGGTAAGTATTCATCTCGCCTGTAATAGCCTCCTTTCCGGTGAATCTGCCATAGCTCTGGCCGGCGGCGTAAACCTGATCCTTCATCCGAATGCACATATTATTTTTTCCAAGATGGGTGCACTTTCGCCGGAAGGAAGGTGCCGCACTTTTGATGCAGGTGCAAATGGTTTTGTAAGAAGTGAAGGTTGCGGCATCGTTTTGCTTAAAAGATTAAAGGATGCAGAAAGGGACGGTGATAATATCCTGGCCATTATAAAAGGTACTGCAATAAACCAGGATGGAAAAAGCAACGGTCTGATCGCTCCGAATGGATTGGCGCAGCAGCAGGTACTGCGTGATGCCCTGCAAAAGGCAAATATGCTGGCTGATAATATTGATTATGTGGAAGCACACGGAACAGGTACACCACTGGGCGATCCGATAGAGATCGAAGCGATCAATAACGTTTATGGTAAAGAAAGGGATAATAAAAATACATTACACATAGGATCCGTTAAAACCAATATCGGTCATCTCGAGTCCGCATCAGGGATCGCATCTTTTATTAAAACAGTTCTTTCGCTTAACCATCGCTGCATTCCCGCCAATCTCAATTTTAATGATCCGAGCCCCTTTATCGACTGGAAAGATTTTGTAAAGATACCGGTAAAGGCTGTTGAATATAAGAATGATCAGAAGCCAATGGCTGCCGGCATCAGCGCTTTTGGATTTAGCGGTACCAATGCACATGTTATACTGGAGGCATATGAAAAGCCTGTTAAAACATCAGCAAACCGAGCTTCTGCCAGCCTCTTGCTGCTGACTGCAAAAACGGGCAGGGCCCTGACTGAACTGGCAGCAAGATATGCCGGTGCGGTTGGCAATCCTGAACATTCACTGGCAGACTTTGCATTCACCACTGCTATGGGCAGATCACATTTTTCAAAAAGAGCAGCTGTACTCGCAGTATCACCCGCATCATGTAAAACATCCCTGGAAAATCTTGAAAGAAATGAAGATGATCCCTATTGCATAAAACCTGAACTCCCTGAAGATGCCAGGCATATTACCGCTTTTTTATTTACAGGCCAGGGTTCGCAATATACAGGGATGGGTAAAAAGCTTTATGAAACCAATCCGGTCTTTAAAAATATTATTGACGAATGTGCAGCATACCTCGACAGCGAAACTGGATTTTCCTTTACTGATATGATGTTTGGCAATGATGACAGGTATTCTATTGATGATACCATTTGGGCGCAGCCTGCTATTTTTATCATTGAATATGCAATGTCCAGGCTTTTGGAACACTGGGGAATAAAACCGGGCTATTTTATCGGTCATAGCATTGGTGAATATGCAGCAGCGTGCCTGGCAGGCATTTTCAGTCTGCCAGATGCCTTAAAAATGATAACAGCGAGGGGAAGCCTGATGCAGCAACTGGACCGCCCGGGAAAGATGATAGCCATACTCGCAAATGAAGAAAAAGTAAGAAGGATCATTCACGGTTATGATGCAGTTGCGGTTGCTGCCATGAACGGGGATGAGAGTATTGTAATTTCCGGTGATGCCTTGCAAATTGATACGATCACAGAACTTCACGGAGGCGAACTTAAAATGAAAGCACTAAATGTATCCCATGCTTTTCATTCTCCACTGATGCACCCCATGCTTGATGCATTTAAAAAAATCTGTAGTGAAGTAACTTATAATGAAGCGAAGCTGCCCATAGTTTCATGCGTTACAGGTGATATAAACACAGGCGAAATGAGTAGTGCAAAATACTGGGTTGATCATGTATCAGCTACTGTTCTTTTCAAAAAAGGACTGAATACGCTGCTTTCCACCGGGGTGAATGTATTGATGGAAACAGGCGCCGAACCCGTTTTGTGCGGGGTTGTAAAAGCTGCTTCGGTGCAACAGCCATTGCTGCTCATTCCCTCGCTGAAAAAGAACAAAGATGATCAGGAGTCGCTTTTGTATGCGCTGGGCGGATTGTTTGTCAACGGTCTTGACATCAACTGGAAAAATGTGTATGAATACAGTGGGTTGTCAAAAATGATCATCCCCACTTATCCATTCCAGGCAAAACGATATTGGCTGGATATAGCGGAAGAAGCCGTACAAGCAGATCAAGTTAAAAATGCACATCCTTTACTCGGCAGGAAGATCAGGGCTGCCGGGAATTCAAATCTCTTCATCTGGGAACAACAATTTGATCTTTTATCATTGCCTTATCTGCAAGATCATTGCATTGAGAACACGATCGTTTTTCCGGCAGCCTGTTATACAGAAATGGCTGTTTCTTCTGTGAAAGAGATCAGCGGAATGGAAAATATCAGGCTCAGCAACATCCGCTTCGAAAAAGTATTTGTACTGAAAGCCGGTGAAATATATGCGCTTCAATTACAGCTTAAGAGATCGGGAGAGGATTTTGAATTTTCGATCTATAGCCGTGATATCCCCAAGGGAAGTGAAACAGATTGGGTATTTCGTATGAGCGGCACTGCCGGATCAAATGTGCAAATACCGGTGCCGCATCTTGATATTGAGTTGATAAAGAGCAGGGCTTCGGGAAAGATCAGTAGCGAACAGTTTTATGCGGAATGGTATAAAGCAGGTAACCACTGGAAAGATACATTCAGGGGAGTAAAAGAAATATGGACCGGCGATAATGAAATATTGTCCCTGAGCGAAACACCAGCCGGTATTCTTGATAGCATGCACCGGTATCATTCGCACCCTGCATTGATGGACATTTGCGGGCAATTACTTGCAGCAGGCATTGAAGGAGAAAAATTAAGTGCGTTTGTGGGCAAAGGGATCGGCTCGGTCAATCTTTATGGACATTTAAACGGCAACCAGTTCTGGAGCTATGCTAAACTGCATACTGCAGATAATAAAAATAAGACATTAACCGGCGATGTGCAGGTTTTTGATGTAAATGGACGGTTACTTGCGGAAACTGAAAACGTGGTCTTCGAATTCATTGCGTTGCAGTCTGACCAGGCAAACACCGATCAGTGGCTGCATGAAACCAGGTGGATGCCTTTTGAAGCAATGGCAGAAAATAAAGAGGTATATGCATCTTATCTTATTATCGGGCAGGATTCTCCGGTTACCCGTTCATTGATGGATGCATTTAGCAAACAGGGCAGCATGGTATCTATTGTGAAAGATCATCTTGGTTTGCAACCCGATACTGATCATGAACGCTGTATCATATACTGCCCCCTGGTAAGATATGGAAATAGATCAGCAGAACTGGATGAACTGTATATTGTTTTTAAAGAAATCGAAAACATATTCCGCAAGATTGAAACAAACTCCCGGGGAAATCAAAAATGCTGGATACTGACCCGGGATACATGGAGTGATTCTTTTGACGGTGAGCAGATCGCTGCCGTGATTTGGGGATTGGCAAAATCGCTGGAAATTGAAAAAGAAAATAACTGGGGAGGCATCATCGATATCGAAACTTCCGGCAAAAAAGAAATCGATCTGCATCTCCTGGCAGGAATGATCATTCCCGGGCAATCCGAAAAACAAATCCGTATCACAGGTAATATGGTGAAAGTTCCGCGCCTGCGGAAAATAAAAAATCTTATGCCTGCGGCATGGCAGGATTTCAGAAAAGAGGCAGCTTATCTTATTACTGGCGGTTTGGGTGAACTGGGATTGCTAACTGCAAAATGGATGGTTGAAAAAGGGGCGAGGAGGTTATTGCTGCTTAGCCGTAAAGGATTGCCTCCCAGAAATGAATGGCATAAAGCAGACCCTGTATCAAATATTGCCAAAAAGATAAAGGCGGTGAGGGAACTTGAAAAAAGCGGTGCAGCCATACAGGTGGTACAGGCAGATATCAGTGATGAAAAAGCTGTTTCAGATTGGTATGATGATTATAAGCTGTCTGGTTACCCTCCCATAAAAGGGATCATTCATGCCGCCGGCAATGTGAATTATAATTTATTTGGGCATGCCACAGAACAGGAATTCAAAGATCAGCTCTATCCAAAAATACTGGGTGCTATTCACATAAAAAATATTATTCACGAAGCACTCGATTTCTTTGTTTGTTTTTCATCTGCGGCTGCTGTACTTCCTTCCCCGGGTCTTTCTTTGTACGCTGCAGCAAACAGCTTTATGGATGCATTTGCCCTGTCGGGTAAGCTCAGGCAGCAAAAGGTAATGAGCATCAACTGGGGAGCATGGTCAGGGGCCGGTATGGTGGAAGCTGCGATGAAAGAGCAGCAACCCGTTAACCCTCTGGTCGGGCTGGTGTCGCCTGCACAGGGCATCGGTATACTTGAAAAGATCTGGAATTCGCCTCTTGCGGGCATAGCCGTATTGCCTGTGGATTGGATAAAATGGGGTGATAAATTTCCTTCCTACAGCAGCAAGCCATTCTTTAGCGATGTGCTGTTGATAAGCAAAACTGATCAAAGCAATGAACCCGATTGGCTGAAGGTTATTAAAACAAGTTTAGGTGATGAAGATGCATTACTGGAAGCAATAGAAAAGTATCTGGCTCTTAAATTAAGCCAGTTGCTGCGCCTTGAAGAACAGTCGATTGATTTCCGCACACCCCTTGCTGAATATGGCCTTGATTCCATGATGGCTGTGGAACTGAAGAACAGAATTGAAAAGGAATTGAAAGTAGTGCTTCAGATGGTTGACCTGATCCAGGGCCCAAGCATAAAACAACTGGCACTGATCATTGCAGGAAGACTGGATGATAATGCCCCGGATGATTGGGTAAAACCGCAACATGAAGAACTTGTTCCGGGTATGAAATTTAAACTCAGCAGTGGGCAGGAATCTCTTTGGACGCTTTACAGGATGAATCCCGAAAGCCCGGCCTATAATGTAGCATTTACCACACGTATCAAAAATGGTTTTGATATTGATAAATGGAAACAGTCGTTTGAGATGCTTGTAAACCGTCATGAAACACTAAGACTATATTTTACTGAAACCGCCGATGGTGTTTACCAGTCGCTGATGGATGGCAGTACAGAAGAGATTTTTGATTTTAACAGGATCAATGCATGTGAATGGTCATCAGAAAAATTATACGATGCTGTAAATGCCGCGTACAAAAAACCATTTCATTTAGAGGCCGGGAAACTGTTGCGGGTGGATATCTTCGAAGAAAGCAGCGGAAGTTGCATCATGTTGATCACGGTGCACCATATAGCCTGCGATGGATGGTCTTTATGGTTGCTGCTGGATGAACTTAAAAATCTTTATACATCACTTAAAAAAGGCACCGGACCGGAACTTGCCGAAAAGAACTATACCTTTTTTGACTTCATCAACTGGCACGACAAAATGCTTGCCGGCCCGGCGGGTAACAGGCTTTGGAATTTCTGGAAAAAACAATTGGCGGGTGAGTTACCAGTGCTTAATCTCCCGCTGGATTATCCAAGATCCGCATCAACGGATAATGCGGGGGCTACATTCAGGTTCGATATCAGCCTGTCAACCCTGGAGAAACTGAGAGATTTTTCCCAGAAAGAATCGGCCACCCTTTATATGTCTACATTATCGCTGTACAATATTTTACTTTCGCGGTATACCATGACAGACGATATTATTGTTGGCTCACCCACATCCGGGCGTGATAATATGGAGTTTGCAGAAGTAGCAGGAGATTTTATAAATATTACGGTTATCCGGACAAATCCGCAGCCGCAGCTTTCATTCCGGGCATACCTGCAGCAGGTGAGAAAACATGTACTCGATGCACTTTCGCACCAGAATTTCCCTTTTCCCTTACTGGTTAAAAAAATTAATCCGGGGAGGTATACAGGACAAACGCCTGTTTTTCAAACCCTGTTCAGTTTTCAAAAGCCACAAAAATTCGAAGAGATCATTGATCTTATGGAAGGCAGAGAAGTAAGATGGGGTGAACTTGACCTAAGTCCTTATATCCTGCCCCAGCAGGAAGGACAGTTTGATATTACACTTGAACTTATCGAAAGTAACAAGGGCATCTCAGGTATTTTCAAATACAATCCAAAACTGTTTAAAGAAAGTACGATCGCCAGGATGAAGGATCATTATATCAACCTGGTGGATATCATGATGGAAAACCCGGATATCCCTCTTTCCCATGCATCTATTCATACACAAAAACAACTGGATGAGTTACTGAATAAATGGGTTGGCCCATCAATCGAACTCCCGGCAATGGGTGTTCATCATCTTTTTGAAGAACAGGCAGCAAGGTCATCGCATAATACGGCATTGGTTGAAGGAGACCGGCAACTCACTTACAGTGAGCTTAACAGAAGAGCAGACCAACTGGCATCTTTCCTGTTTAAACGTGGATTAAAAAGATCATCACTTGCAGGACTCTGTACATCCCGTTCCCTGAACATGGTGGTTTCAATGCTTGCTATACTTAAAGTTGGTGCAGCCTATGTACCGCTTGATCCGGGGTTTCCTGCCGAGAGGCTCAATTTTATTGTTGCTGACTCAGGCATTGATTTCCTGCTGACAGAAAATGGTTATGCTGGTTTTTTAAATGAGTATAAAGGAACGGTGATCGATCTTGATATCGAAGATAAGATTATCCGTAATGAACAGGCAGGGCAACCCTCCGCAATTGTGAAGGGCACCGATGCAGCCTACCTCATCTATACATCAGGAAGTACGGGCAAACCAAAAGGCACGGTGATCACACATGAAAATGTGGTTAATTTCTGTAAGGGCATGGATGGTGTGTTTGGCAAAGCACCGGGTAAACTGCTTGCTGTAACAACCTTGTCTTTCGATATTGCCGTGCTTGAACTGGTATGGACATTAACCAACGGGTTTAAAGTGGTTTTGCAAAATGAGGATATCAAATACCTTACACAGGCTTCAGAAAATAATGGTTCGGAAAAAAAGCAAATGGATTTCAGCCTTTTTTACTTCTCAAGTGCTGATCACCAGTCGGTGAGCAAGTATGACCTGCTAATCGATGGTGCAAAATTCGCGGATGAAAACGGGTTTGCAGCTATATGGACACCGGAGCGGCATTTTCATGAATTCGGGGGACTTTTTCCTAATCCATCCGTAACCAGCGCTGCACTTGCCATGATCACCCAACGGTTAAAATTAAGGGCAGGCAGTGTGGTGGCAACGTTACACAATCCATTGCGCATTGCGGAGGAATGGTCCGTAGTAGATAATCTTTCAAACGGCAGGGTGGGCGTAGCTTTTGCATCCGGGTGGCAGGTAAATGATTTTGTGTTGTCGAAAGGGAATTATGCCGATAGAACCAGGATATTTGAAGATAACATTGAAAAAGTAAAACAGCTGTGGAAGGGTGGGGAAGTATCCATGGAAAATGGCAATGGAGCACTTACTTCGTGCCGGCTCTTCCCGCAACCCGTTCAGCCTGAACTACCGGTTTGGATTACCACAGCCGGTAATATAGAAACATTTAAGTACGCTGGTTCAACAGGAGCCAATCTGCTCACACACCTTCTCACACAAAGTACAGAAGAACTGGGAGAGAAGATAAAAGCATACCGTGAAGCCCGCAAAACACATGGATACGATCCCGAAAAGGGCCATGTAACACTGATGCTGCATACATTCGTAGGCAACGATACTGAAGAAGTTAAAAAGATTGTTTACGGGCCATTTACAAAATACCTGCGCAGTTCATTCGACCTCATGAAGAATATGGCCGGCATTTACGGTATTGATGCTGATGATCCTTCTTTCGCCGAGACGGGTATTGAAGCTTTGATGCCCAGGGCATTCGAGAGGTATTTCAATACATCCAGTCTTATGGGTTCAGTAAACGACTGTCTGAATACCGTTGATAAATTGTCGGCAATCGGCGTAAATGAGATCGGTTGCCTGATCGACTTCGGGGTGGATTATAAAAACACCATGAATGCACTGGTAAAACTAAAAGTTCTCAGCGATAAATACCAACGGCTGGTGGAAGACAATACAAAGATCTATTCGCTTGCTGAAAATATTGCAAAACATGAGATATCCCACATGCAATGCACACCTTCGCTGATGCATATGCTCCGGGCAGATCAACATACAAGAGAATCACTAAATAGTGTAAAAACACTGATGATGGGTGGCGAAAAGCTTTCACCTGAGCTGGTGAAAGAGATCGGGTTGGAATCTGCCGCGGAAATTTATAACATGTACGGCCCAACCGAAACCACGATATGGTCTTCAGTAAAAAAAATACCAAGGCAGCCAGATAAGATCACGATCGGTTTCCCGGTATGCAATACACAGTTTTATATCCTGGATGCATTCATGCATCCTGTACCAGAAGGTGTACCGGGTGAACTGTTTATTGGTGGAAAAGGAGTGGCCGCCGGGTATATGAACAGGCCGGCATTAACTGCGGAAAGATTTATTAAAAGCCCTTTTGCAAATGGGGGGCCTGTATTGTATCGTACGGGCGATCTTGTCCGCTTCGGCAGCGACGGGGAAATTGAATACATTGAACGGGCCGACCTGCAGGTAAAAGTGAACGGGCACAGAATAGAAGTGGAAGAAATCGAATCTTTGCTTAACCTGCAGCCATCAATAGAACAGAGTGTTGTTGTTTGTGTGAATATAGAAGGAAGAAATGTACTGGTTGCTTATGCAATGCCACGACAGGGAGAAGAGATTTCGGCAAAATTGCTGAGAGAACATCTTACCGGTTCATTGCCGGCATATATGATACCTGCTTACTTCAGTGTGGTGGATGAAATGCCGCATACAGCCAACCGGAAGATTAACAGGAAAGAATTGGTCGCACGTGGAATACCGGGCCAATCATCTGAAGTTAACTATTCAGAAGCCAGTACCGATATTGAAAAGGACCTGGTAGGAGTTTGGGAGCAGGTGCTTGGTGTAAAGCGGGTGGGCGTGGATGATAATTTTTTCGAGATCGGCGGTGATTCTATTTTGAGTGTGCAACTTACTTCAAGAGCAAAAAGTAACGGGCTTCTGTTTACCATCAACGAGCTATTTCAATACCAGACGATACGGGAACTGGCAGAAGTAACAAAGCGTGTGGCAATCGAGCATGCAGAACAGGGTGATGTTACCGGAACAGGACCATTACTGCCGGTTCAGCAGTGGTTCTTCGATCAGCCGATGAAAAACAGGCATCATTACAACCAGGCTTTTTTGCTGGAACTTACACCGGGTTCTGCAACAGGGCATCTCTCAGAAGCAATCAATATGATCGCCAGGCATCACGATGTACTTCACTCCCGTTTTGAAAACACACATGCAGGATGGGTGCAGGTTTTTGTTCCTGCGGTAAATGACAAAAGTAACTGGTTTGAATCTGTGGATATACAGGGGTTGGATGATGAGGCACTCAGAAAATTCATTGAAAAAGATGCAACCGGTGTACAAAACTCACTGGATATCTGTACCGGGGATGTTTTTAAAACGAGGCTCTATCAGGCAGCGCAGGGCAGCGCTCGCTTTCTGCTGATGGTGGCCCATCACCTGGTGATCGATGGTATTTCCTGGCGTATTATCCTTGATGATCTAAACCAATTGCTAAATCAGTTTGGCAGCGGGGAAGCACCACAACTTTCGCCCAAAACCGTTTCTTTTAAAGACTGGGCAAACAGGATAAAGGAAAAAGCATTGAGCGACACGATGCAGAAGAACCGGGTATACTGGTCTGCATTTTCATCTTATCCGCTAACAGTATTGCCTTTGAAGAAACAGCCGGGAGAAAATACAGCGGCAACCACAAGATCGATATCCATGGTCTTAAGCGAAAAAGACACTAAGTTGATTTTAAGAGGCATTCATAAAACCTACAATACGCATATCGACGATATTTTATTATCGGCGCTTTTTTTAACACTTAGTAAATGGCTGAAACTGGAGCAGGTAATGATTGATATTGAAAGACACGGTAGAGAACCGCTTTTTGAAGACATGGATATTTCACGTACCATTGGATGGTTTACCACCATGATGCCGTTGCTGCTGAATGCCGACCAGCCCGGAGATACAGGATCGGTGATCAAATCAGTAAAGGAAATATTAAGAAATATACCTGATAACGGAGCCGGTTTCGGTATGCTTAAATATTTGGCAGCACACCCTGAAGCACCGGGCTACCCCCTTAATGCTCCTGTGCTTTTTAATTACCTCGGCCAGGCTGATACTCAAATTGGAGGCTGGAAAGAATCCGGAATAGATATCGGGCCACTCTATGATCCTGAAAGCCCGAGAACACACATGCTCGAAATCATCGGCATTTATACAGCAGGGCAACTTAGATTTAAATGGAATTACAGTTCAGCTTTGCATGCTACTGCAACCATAAAAAAACTGGCAACCGAATTCAACAATAACCTCATACTCATCAAAGAGCATTGTATCGCTGCCGATGAAGTGAAATATACACCTTCGGATTTTCCCGGACTAAAGACCAGCCAGAAAGGGCTGGATAGTCTCCTGGCTAAAATAAATATCAAATGAATATCAACCGATTAATATAATGACTGAGATTAAAGATGTATACGAATTGTCGCCTTTGCAGCAGGGAATGCTTTTTCACAACCTGTACAACCCGGCATCTGAAAGTTATTTTCAGCAACTTGATTTTCGTATCACAGGGAACCTGTATGGCGCTTATTTCAGGCAGGCATGGCAATTAATTGTTGACAGATATGATGTGTTCCGGACTTCTTTTCACTGGGAAGAATTGGATTCCCCCGTACAGGTAGTAAAAAAACAGGCCCTGCTTCCCTGGGAGGAACTGGACTGGACAACTGTTCAAAGAACCACTGATGATATACAGGTATTTCTGGATGCGCAAAGGCAAAATAAATTTCAACTGGAAACCGCACCACTCATGCGATGCCAGTTAATAAAACTGGATGAAAAAAACTGGCACTTTGTGTGGAACTATCATCATCTTTTGCTGGATGGCTGGTGCCTGCCTTTAATACTCAAAGAGGTTTTTTATGCATATGACCAGTTTTGTAAAGGCTTGCAGGTTAAACTGCCATTACCTGTTCCAATCAGAAATTATATTGTTTGGTTGAATGAACAGGATAGTTCGGCAATGGCTGCTTTCTGGCAAACTGAATTTGCAGAAATGGAAACGCCTGGCAGTTTATTTGATGCGCCAATCCATAAAAGAGATGTGCAACAACAAAATTACAGCACCTTTCATCAGGAAGTTTCGCCGGAAATTACAATGTTACTTCAAAAAATCGGCCGTGATGCCCGTATTACCTTTTCCACAATCATACAGGCAGCATGGGCTATTGTGCTGCAGCGGTTTTTACGCCAGCCGGATGTGCTTTTCGGCTATACGGTTTCGGGCAGATCTTATTCCGTAAATAGTGCAGAAAATATTATCGGCCTTTTCATCAATACCCTGCCGGTAAGAATAAAAATTCCCAAAGACCAACCTTTACTTTCATGGTTGCAGGCCCTGCAATTGCGCCAGCAGGAGCGGGAGAAGTTTTCTTTTTCATCTCTGGCAGAAATTAAAAACCTAACCGGCAGCAAGCAGAATGCCAATATGCTTGAGACGATCATTGCATTTGAAAATTACCCGATCGATAAATCTTTCGAAGGGAATATTGGCGGGCTTGCGGTGCAGGATATTCATTTTTTTGAGCAAACGGATTTCCCGGTTACTCTTATCATTACTCCGGGAGATTCCCTGCATATCAAATGTATATACGATAAAGCACTTTATCAGTGGGGGCAGATTTCATCACTGCTGGCACATTTTCTAAATCTGCTCAAGAACGTGTCTGAAAACCCGGGCGCATCTGTGGGCTCGCTGTCTGTATTTGATAAGGCACTGGAAAAAACCTGGTTGTATGACTGGAACAATACAGTTGCAAATAATGGAAATGAAACCGTGATAGGGCTTTTTGAAAAACAGGTAAACTTAAAAGGGCTTTCCACGGCAGTAACGAATGGTGTAAAGAACTACACGTACAATGAAATTAATAAACAAGCAAACCAGGTTGCCCGTAGTTTGATAGAGAATGGAATAGGAAAGAACGATGTGGTGGCTGTTTGCATGGATCATTCGGCAGAAATGATCGCATCGGTCCTTGGGATAATGAAAACAGGCGCAACCTATACGCCAATAGATCCGGTATATCCCAAAAACAGAATAAGCTATATCATCGAAGATGCTTCTTGCAAAAGGGTTATTGCGGATAAGGAATATACAGCGTATTTTAATGAAGCATTACTAATTAATACAGAATCATGTAATACCGGTAAGGACCCAGGCTATTCACAAAATGTACCTTTAGTAACGGATATGGACGATACAGCCTATATACTGTATACTTCCGGCTCTACCGGCAGCCCCAAAGGAGTAAGAATTAATCATCACTCCTTATGCAATTACCTGCAATGGGCAGTCAAAAAGTATTTGAAAGAAGAAAAAGCCTCTTTCCCGTTATATACTTCCATTTCTTTTGACCTGACAGTAACTTCCCTTTTCGTTCCGCTGATAAGCGGCAATAGTATTGTTGTGTATTCAGCAGCAAGCCATGAAGGTCCCCTGATTGGAAAAATACTGGATGATGACCTCGTTACGGTAATTAAAACAACGCCTTCCCATCTTAAACTGGTTAGGGAAAAAGAAATAAGTAACATTCATCTTAAAAGGTTTATTGTAGGTGGAGAAGAATTGGAAACAGGTCTTGCAAGGGATATTACCCGGCAGTTCGAAGGGCGGGTGGAGATATATAACGAATATGGACCCACGGAAGCAACGGTAGGATGCATGATCCATCAATACACGGCTGCCGATAATATATACCATTCCGTACCTGTGGGCAAACCCGTTGATAATACACAGATTTATATCCTTGATGAAAACCTTAATCCTTCCCCGGTGGGGATCGCCGGAGAATTGTGCATTGCCGGTTATGGCCTTGCTCAAGGATATCATAATAATGAAGCACTTACCAGCGAACGTTTTGTTGAAAGCAGATCATTGAGTGGGAAACGGATATACCGGTCCGGCGACCTGGCCCGTTTTCAGGAAACAGGAAACCTGGAATTACTTGGCCGCCTTGACAGACAGGTAAAATGGCGGGGCCTCCGCATAGAACTGGATGAAGTGGGGGAGGTTATTAAAAAGCATTCGTTGGTTACCGACTGTGTGGTAGAACTGCTCCCGGTTCAGAAGCCCGTAAAGGCCGCCAGTGAAATTATTTACTGCTCCCGCTGCGGCCTGCCCTCCAATTACCCCGATGTTGTGATAAAAGAAAACCAGGTTTGTGAAGTATGTACTGCATTTGAATCTTATAAAGATAGAGCCGGTGATTATTTCAGGACGGAAAGCGAACTGATCAGCCTTTTCAATGAACATAAAAGTACCAATACCGGCCGGTACGATTGCCTGATGTTACTGAGCGGCGGTAAAGACAGCAGTTATGTGCTTTATCAACTGGTAAAGGAATACGGGCTTAAGGTACTGGTGTTTTCACTCGACAACGGATTCATATCAGAAGGCGCAAAACAGAATATGTTAAAGATGACATCGGCACTTGGAGTTGATATGATATTCGGAACCACTGATGCCATGAACGGTATTTTTGTGGACAGCCTCAGGGAATTCAGTAACGTTTGTAACGGTTGCTTTAAAACTATCTACACCCTGAGCATGAACCTGGCAAAAGAAAAGGGGATAAAATATATTGTTACCGGGCTATCGAGGGGGCAGTTATTTGAAACACGCCTGAATGACCTCTATTGCGCAAATATATTTAACCCCAAAGAGATCGATGAACTTGTATTGGAAACCAGGATCGAATACCACCAGAAAAAAGATGCGGTCTCTGAAAATCTTGATGTAAGCATTTTTAAAGACAGTTCCATCTTCAGAGAGATCGAATACATTGATTTTTTCAGGTACTGTGATGTAAGCCTTGAAAAAATGTATGCTTATCTGGATGAACATGCACCATGGGTGCGCCCTTCCGATACAGGACGTTCAACCAATTGTCTCATCAATGATGTGGGTATCTATATCCATAAAAAGGAAAGGGGGTATCACAATTACGCACTTCCTTACTCATGGGATGTACGCATGGGCCATAAGCAACGGGACACAGCCCTTGATGAACTCAATGATGATATTGATATTGAAAAAGTGAGGAAGATACTGGATGAAATCGGCTATGATGAAGATTATAAAACAGGCAGTAACAATAAACAACTGGTTGCTTATTATGTAGCCACGGATGAAATAAAGGAACCTGAATTACGAAACCTGCTCAAGGCGCACCTGCCTGCTTATATGGTGCCAACCGTGTTTATGCGTTTGAAGGAAATGCCCCTTACCATAAATGGCAAAGTGGATTATAAAACACTTCCGCATCCGGGTAAAATAATAAATGCACCAGGTGCCGAATATGTGGCCCCGTCGAATGATACTGAAGAAAAGCTATGCGGAATATGGAAAGAAGTACTCAACAGGGAGCAGGTTAGCGTAAAAGACAATCTTTTCGACATTGGCGGACATTCACTGATGATGACATTAGTGTACAGCAGGATCATCAGGGTATTTGGGAAAAAAATAACAATGGCAGAAATGTTCAGGTATCCCACTATCGCTTTGCTGGCTGAACGTATTGCTGCTTCGGTAGAAGACCGGGATGAGTTGTTGCAGGAACCCACCGGTGCAACTGCGGGTAAAAGACGGCAGCGGAAAACCAGTATGCAACATACTAAACAGAAAAGGCAGGAATTTCATAAAGTGGATAAGCTCAATGAGAAAAATTGAAAAAAGTAACCGTATTAATTAAAGAATACTGAAGAACTGTATGTACCATGGATCTGAGGTCGCGGTGATCGGTATGTCGGGCCGTTTTCCCGGGGCTGATAATATCAGCCAATTCTGGAATAACCTGCTGGAAGGGAAAGAGTCTGTCCGTTTTTTTTCAGAAGCGCAACTGAAAGAGAACGGGGTAAGTGATCAATTACTTAAAATGCCTGGTTATGTACGTGCAAAAGCTGTGTTGGATAATGCGGATCTTTTTGATGCGATCTGGTTTGGTTATACGCCGCTTGAAGCAAAGGTGATGGATCCACAGCACCGGATTTTCCTGGAAGAATGTTTCAAAGCACTTGAAGATGCAGGCTATGATACAGAACGGTTTGCGGGAAATATAGGGTTGTATGGTGGCGCTGATACCAACACCTATCTTATCAACAACTTATTGCCCAACAGTTACTTGCTGCAAACGATGGGAGGTTTGCAAATGCTCATCGCCAATGAGAAGAGCCATATGGTAACACGTACTTCTTACAAACTTAATCTGAAGGGGCCATCGGTGAATGTGCAAACCGCCTGTTCAACAGGCCTGGTATGCATTCACATGGCTTGCCAGGGTTTGATCAGCGGGGAAAGCGATATGGCTTTGGCGGGAGCAGTATCAATAGGCAGCCCGTCTGTAAATGGTTATCTTTTCCAGCCGGGCATGCTTAGTTCACAAGATGGCCATTGCCGGCCATTTGATGAAAAGGCGGATGGCTCCGTAAATGGAGATGGTGTTGGGGTGGTGGTGTTGAAGCTGCTGGAAAATGCGCTTGAAGATGGCGATGATATTTATGCGGTGATCAAGGCTTCGGCTGTTAATAATGATGGAGCGAATAAAGAATCTTATACCTCGCCGGGAACAGACGGGCAGGTAAAAGTGATTGCTGAAGCACTGGCCATTGCCGAAATACCTGCGACCTCAGTACGCTATATTGAAGCCAATGGTACAGCCAGTATTTTGGGAGATGCTATCGAAGTGGAAGCATTGTCAAGGGCATTTCATCCCGGTGGAACAACCGCACGGAGTTGTGGTATCGGGTCGGTAAAATCAAATATAGGCCATCTTAATGAAGCTTCAGGGATGGCAGGTTTCATCAAAACTGTATGCATACTCAGGCATGGCCAGGTTCCTGCGTCAATCAATTATCAGTCTCCCAATAAAACAATACAATTTGATAAAGGGCCGTATTACGTAGTGAATAAAAATGAGCCTCTGCAAAAAGACGGAGCCATAGCCAGGGCGGGTGTTAATGCGTTCGGGATAGGGGGTACAAATGCCCATATCATTCTGGAGGAATTTCCTGTTGCAGAAGCAGAACCTCCGGCAGCGAAGGAATACCTGGTGATTGTATCTGCCTGGTCGGCCACTGCATTAAAAAGAACGGCAGAGATGTTGGCTGCATACCTTCATAAACATCCACAAACATCCCTGGCTGCTTTTGAATATACCCTGCAAATGGGTAGAAGGATCAGTAAATTCAGGTATTCAGTAACAGGAAACAATACGGCCGCCATTGCTGAAAAGCTTAAAACTATTACTACCGACTGCTTACCCGCTTCTTCACAAAATTTTGAATTCGTTATTGAAGCCGACGGCATATCTAATCATAATACTGACCTGTTTACCTGGCTGCAGCATAATACAGGGCTGGCTTATGATGTGGCAGAACTGGCCAAAACCACTTGGTCAAAAACAGGTAAGCAGCTTAAAGAAAATGAGATGCTGCAATTTGGTACAGAACTGGCCCTGTTGAAATGGCTGGAATTAAAAGGCGTTAAAGGCGCTGTTGCCGCAAGCGGCAAAGCTGAACTGGTAATGGCCTGTTACCTCAACCTCCTTACAGTAGAAAGCGCATTACAAATGCTGGCACTCATACAGAAAGGGGAGGCAGCGGAAAATATATGTATGATAACAGGGCAGCACTCGTTTGCACAAACAGACCGTTCGTTTTACTCAAGAGGGGTTTCTCAAAAAATCAGTAAGGATAGCGATTTTCAAAAATGGACCAGGTCGCTTTGTGATGAACAGGTTGCAGGGATTGAAAAAAAAGTTGATAAAAAATCTGTGCTGCATATCTGTACATCCGATCTCTGCAGCGGCATCGGGTCTGCAGCCACAAATATTTGCGGAAGTTTGCTGGAAAGGTTGGGTAAATACTGGGAAAAGGGGTTAGCCGTAAACTGGAAACAATTTAACCATGGCAACAGGGCATCAAGGATACACCTTCCTTCGGCTCCTTTCAACCCGCAAAGCTATTGGTTAAAGGGTGTTAATCTTTTGGGTGGAACGTTTCAGCAGCCAATGAGCTCCAATGGAGAGGCTGCTGTTGATAAAATGGAAAGAGTGCTTATTAATCCTTACGTAGAACCGCAGTCTTCAGGGGAAATGGCAATGAAAGATATCTGGTCGGAATTGTTCGGTTACCAGCAGATCGGGATACGGGATAATTTTTTTGAGATGGGCGGACATTCATTGCTGGCTATGCAGATACTCACCAAGGTCAGGGAATCAATGCACATTAGCCTCCCGGCTGCAGTTGTTTTCCAAAAGCCTACCATTGAAGAAATGGCTGAATATACTGATTTTATTTTATGGGCAATAGAGGGAACAGGGCAAGGTGAGGGGATAAATGATTCAATGCTGTTAAGCGAAACAGGGATAATATGATGGATCTGAATACACTATTTAAAGAACTGAGAAGCCGGCGTATATTTCTGAAAGCTGCAGGGGAAGATATTCAGTATTTTTCTTATGTTGGTCCATTGCCGGGGATGCTTCGTGACGCAATAGCGGCTGATAAGGAAAATATATTAATAGCATTGAGAGAAGCTGTGGAATACCGGGCTGCTGTTAACGAACCAATACCTGTTCTGCCGGCGCAGGGATATTACGAACTTTCGCACGGACAAAAACGTTTTGTGATCCTGGATGAACTGGAGGCAGGCGTTACGACGCACAATATGTTCACTTCACATTCACTTACCGGCAAACTGGATTTACAGTTGTTGCAGAAAGTATTCGATCTCGTTATTGAAAGGCATGAAATACTACGCACCAATTTTCTGAAAATAGATAATGCTTACCGCCAGGTTATCAAACCGGGTGATGCAATGGGGTTTAAACTGCTGTTGCTCAACTGGAGGGGAAAAGAAAATCTTGAAAAAAATTGCGGGGAACTTGAAAAAGAAGAACTGATCAGGAACTTCAACCTGGCTGAGGGGCCACTTTTCAGGGCTACACTGGTACAAACCGGAACAGACAGTTATATTTTTTATCTCACACTTCATCATATTATTTCCGATGGCTGGTCGCAGGAGGTATTGCTGAAGGACGTGATATACATATATAATGCATTGATTACGGGGAAGGACCCCGACATGAGCCCTTTACCGATCCAGTATAAAGAATATGCAGCATGGCTGAACAAAAAACTGGAGAGTAAGGAAGGAGTTGAAAATGAACAGTATTGGCTTTCGCAGTTTCGCACCGAACCGGCTTTGATCGACCTGCCATCTGATTTTTCAAGACCTGCCAGTAAAAACCACCTTGGGATGAGCCTTTCTTTTGACATTGAAACCGGCCAGGTTCATCGTTTAAGACAACTGGGTATCCGGCATGGCATCACCATGTATACTTTTTTCTTCGCTGTTTTAAAGTCACTGCTTTATCGATATACCGGAACTGAAGATATTACAGTGGGTACGCCGCTGGCATCAAGGGATCATCCGCAACTGGCCAACCAGATCGGATTCTATGTTAATACACTGGCCTTTCGTACACAAGTGAACCCGAAGCAAACTTTCAGGAGCCTGCTCATGGCTATCGCTGAAAGATCCAACCAGCATTTCAGGCACCAAATGTACCCCTTTGATCTGCTGGTTGACAAACTCGGTTTTCGCCGTAACCTTGCCCGCCACCCGCTTTTTGATATTTTCTTCACGTATGAAAATGCAAGAGACAGAAAACGGGAAATGAAACTGAGCGATATCAGCATCAAAGCAATGCCAGTAGGGCATTGTATGGATAAATTCGATATTGAATTTACAGTAATCGAAGATGCTGAAGACCGGATTGAATGTTACATTAATTACAGCACTGCCCTTTTTAAAAAACAAAGGATAGAAAGATTCGCTGAAAATATCATCACCATTTTTAATCAGGCGCTCGCAAACCTTGATATCCGTATCTGTGATTTCGAACTTCCCGGTGAAGTTGCCAGCCACCTTTCCACAAATGGACTCAGTGAATTATCTGGTGAACTTTTTGATTTTGGGGCCTGAGCAAAAAACACCAGCGCATTTATTATTTACCTATTTAATTATTAATATCGAATGGAAATCAACCGAAATTTATCCGGCAGTTACAGGGATGTAATGAGTTTCCTGAATGAAATTCAATCGCGTTACCCCAATGCAATATCCTTCGCTGCGGGAAGACCGGATGATAAATTCTTTAATGTGCAGTACCAGTTAAAAGAACTGGACACTTATGTTGCGTACTATGCAGCTTTAAATAATCAACCCGAGACGGATGTTTTACAGGGGCTTGGGCAGTACAATACGACCAAGGGTATAATTTCAGGAATACTGGCTGAATATTTACACAATGATGAAAATGTGACCGTAGCGCCGGAAGAGATAATTGTTACCGTTGGAGCCCAGGAAGCTTTCGCAATCACAATCAAAACTATCTGTAATGCAGATACGGATGTGATACTTGTGGAAGATCCCTGTTATATAGGTGTAACTGATTTTGCAAAACTTTCCGGGATTGAAGTATGTGGTGTACGTATGACCCCTAATGGAATTGATCTTGCTGATCTTGAAACGAAACTACAGATAATAGCCGCATCGAAAAAAAAAGCCAAACTGCTTTACCTGATGCCCAATTTCCAAAATCCAACAAGCTCCTGTATGCCCGAAGCTCATAAAGCAGTTCTGCTTACCATCGCTGAAAAGTATGATTTCCTGATTGTTGAAGATGCGGCCTATAATATGTTTCCGTATCATGACAGGCCGGTGATTTCATTAAAATCAATGGATGAGTTTAACAGGGTTATTTATATAGGGTCATTTTCTAAATCGTTGTTTCCGGGTCTCAGGCTTGGTGTGCTGGTGGCTACACAATATATTGATAATGATAACGGCAAACGGTTAAGGCTTGCTGATGAAATGGCCAAGGTAAAAGCCATCCTAACGGTTAATACTCCCACTATCAACCAGGCGGTATTAGGTGGTGTACTGCTAAAGAATGGCTGTTCCCTTGCTTCCATGAATAAAATAAAAAGGGAGGCATATAAGGTCAAACGTGATGCTATGCTGGATGCACTGCATTCGCACCTCGGACACCTGGATGAAACTGATCCGCTGAAAAGGATATCATGGAGCCGGCCAGAGGGAGGTTTTTTCCTTGCAGTACAATTACCCTTTACAATTACTGAAGACCATATTATTACCTGTGCCAGAGACTTTAGTGTTCTCATCTGCCCGATGTCTTTTTTTTACCTGAATGAGGGAGGAGAGAAAGAGATACGCCTCACATTTGCTTCCCTTTCAGCAGCACAAATAAGTAAAGGAGTGCAGCAGTTGTCCGCTTTTCTCAAACTTGCCGCATCCAAAGTGTGTAAAAAAAATAATGTACCGGAACCTGGTATACAGCATCAAAGCTGAAAAAACAATACCATTAATCTTTTAAACTTAATCAACATGACTCAAAATGATGTAAACGGATTTGACATAGATTATCTGGAAATGTATGTCTTTGACGCAAAGCCGGTTATTCACTGGCATGTAAAAGCGTTGGGATTTGAAGTTACTGCCTATTCAGGACACCAGACAGGGAATAAAGAAACGATTTCCTATGTTGTTGAAAAAGGAGAAGTGCGGATCGTGATAACGGCTCCTGCCTGGAACGGTGATACAGCCAAAGCAAATGAAGTGAATGAATTCGTTCGTTCATCAAGGGCAGGAATTCAAAAGATGGCCGTAAAAGTGGATTCGGTTCAGCAGGCTTTTGACGGTGCAGTTGCGAATGGTGCAATTCCTGTTTTGTTCCCGCGGAAAACAACCGATGAAAACGGAAGTATCGAAGAAGCTTCTGTAAGGCTTTTCAACAGGAATGAAATTGTATATATCAACCGTAGCAGCTACAAAGGAATATTCAGGCCTTTCTATGGGCGCATCAACCTGGTGAAACCTGATTTTGATATCAGCTATACTAAAATAGACCATCTTGCCTGTCACCTGAAAGTGAATGAAAAGGATATATGGACAAAATACTTTTTCAATGCGATCGGGTTTACAGAAATACAGCGCATCAACAAATCCGCTGATAACAAAAGTGGTATGTTGTTGTCTGTACTTGAGAAAAACAAAGAAAGCACCAAACTTGTACTCGCTGAGCCTGATATTGCTGCTGAGGAAAAAGACCTGGACGAAGAAATGGGAAGATTCGGTTATGGCTTTCATCACGTGGGTATTGCCACCAATGATATTTTCGGTGTTGTTGAAAAACTTAAAAGCAGGGGTGTGGAATTCACGCCTTTTCCAAATGCTTATTACGAGTTACTGAAACAAGATTCCAATCTTGGCGAAGCAGAAATAGAAGCAGTAAAAAAACATGGGCTGCTTATCCGCAAAGAAGGGGATACTGCTCTGATGCAGGTCTTTATCATGCCCTTCAGCGACAATCCGTTTTTCATTTACGAGATCGTACAGCGGGTGAATGGATACAGCGGTTTTGCCATACAGAATATCAACCTGCTCAGGCTGGCGGAAAAAATGGAAATATTCAACGGAACCAATGCCGAAGCTTAAATAGATGATCGCGGTTAACCTATACCAGGAATTGCGGCAACGGCTTTCCAGGGTGCTGGGAAGTGAATATGTATGCGGTCTTTTCAATGAAAATTCGGATACCGTGGTAAATGCCGGCCTGGGTGACAGGTGGCCATTGCTTGTTAAACCCGGCAGCAGTGATGAAATTGCCGTGGTGGTAAAATGTTGTGCTGAATCCGGCATCCCGGTTGCAACCCGTGGGGGAGGAACGGGCCTGGTGCATGGAATACAGGCAGGCGCCGTGGTGATCATTTCCACAGAACGTTTAAACAAGATCATTGAACTGAACCTGCTTGACAGAACAGTTACAACAGAAGCAGGTGTGATAACCGCTGTGCTTAAGAATCATTTATTTGAAAAAGGGTTACGGATGCCTGTTATACCTGGTAGTGAAGACAGTTGTTTTATCGGTGGAAATATCGCCACAAATGCAGGCTCACCTGCGTCGGCTTTGTATGGAATGTTCAGGCATTATGTACTCAATCTTGAAGTGGTGCTTGCTGACGGAACCATTATGTGGACCGGTGCTAACGTACTAAAAAATGCCGCTGGCTATTCGCTTACCCAGCTTTTTACAGGAAGTGAAGGCACGCTTGGCATCATCACAAAAGCAGTACTAAAACTTATACCTGTTCCAAAAGCATCGGTCACTATCCTTGCGCCTTTTCGAAGCAGGGGGGATGCTGTTAAAGCTATGGAAGAAATTATCAAAGATGGCCTTTCGCCCGTGCTGCTGGAATTGATTGATGAAACAGCATTGCGCTTGGCGGCTTCGTATATTCACGATGATTTTCCGTATACGGATGATGGAACAGGAGCACACCTGCTTGTGGGTGCAGAGACTGACAGTGAAGAAGAATTGATCGCCCGCATTGCCTTGTATGAAAAAGCGTTGTCAGTTCATGTATCAGGGGAATGCCTGGTGGCAACAGATCAGCAGGCGAAGGACAAATTATGGAAGCTGCGGGAATCGATTGGTGCGGCTTTATCATCCGGGAAAATGTTATACCGTGATGTGGATGCTGTAGTGCCAAGAAGCAGGATCGCTCAGCTGCTGGATATGGTTGATGAAATATGTGCAGCCAATGAGCAGCCGGTTGTTGTTTTTGGACACCTGCTGGATGGAAACCTGCATACCATGCTTTTATACGATGCCGGGCCGGAGTCACCGGCTAAAGAAAAAGCAGAATACTGTGCGGAAAAAATATATGAAGCTGTATCAAAGTTAATGGGAAGTATATCCGGCGAACATGGAATAGGTACACTGCAAAAAAAATACCTCGCAGAACTATACCCGCAGCAATACACATTGATGAAAAAAATAAAATTGGCCCTCGATCCAAAGGGGCTTCTGAATAAGGGTAATATTGTATGACTACGCGTAAAGAAAATAATACGGAAGATGCACTGTTGCTGACCGGCCATGCGGGTTTGCTTGCCAGGGATTTCTGGCTTGAAAAGGTGATTGCTGGAGATCAGCACGAGCTTACGTTGTGGCCAAACGCTAATGATGCTGGGGAAATGGATGAATTGTCCGTTGAGCTTGATGAAAAGATCGGCGGGGCATTGGATAAAATAACCGGGGGGCGCGAACAGGGACTGAATGTATTCCTGCTATCTGTTTACCTTATTTTATTGTATAAATACAAGGGCGCCGTAAGCCCGGTGGCGGGGATATCGGTTAAATGGACAGATGAGGGTAATTCAACTCCTGTTAATGAACTGGTTCCATTGGTTACAGAAATTTCAGGCGGATTAACGGTAAAGGTATTGCTTGGTCTTGTTCAGCAGGAAATTGCAAACTGCCTGCGCTACGGGAATTATCCTTTGAAGGAGATCGATAAATTACAAGGTACCCGGGTATCTGCCACGCTTTGTGAAAATGCATTTTACACCACCTGCGACCGGCAGTTGCAAATGAGTGAAAGTAAAGGGCAGATCATATTTGCGCCTCTGAAACTAAACGGAAAAATAATTTTGAGGTTCAACCTGAACAGGCATTTGCCTTTTACCATCAGGGCATTTACGGAGCATTTTCTTTTTATACTGAGCAGCAGTATATCCAACATCAATGCACGGTTATCTGAAATAATATTGCGGGAACCTGCACAACCGCTGAACAGATCAACGTATGTTTTCCCGGAAAAGCATGTTCTGGATTTTTGGAATTCATCCATTAACCGGTTCAGGGAAAATACAGCCATACAGATGCATGAAAAGAGCTTTACATACCTGGAGGCTGATAAAGCAGCGGATAAACTTGCGTCTTATTTAGCGCACAGGTTAGGAGTAAAAAATGGAGACAGGGTTATTGTTTTGCTGGCACCTTCAGAAATGCTGCCTGTTAGTTTACTGGCCATTTTTAATCCTGGAGCAGTGTATGTTCCGGTAGACCCATCTTATCCTGCATCCAGGATCGGTTTTATATATTCGGAAGTAAAGCCTGCTGCTGTAATAGGAGAGGATATGGAGCGATGGCCTTTCATTGACGGTTCACTCAGGCTGAACCTTTGTGAAAAATGGGAACAGATCAGCAATGATGCTCCACAAAATTTTGCCCCGGCACTGTTGCAAAAAAGCGACCTGGCTTATATTATTTATACATCGGGTACAACCGGTTTTCCAAAAGGTGTGATGGTTGAACACGGTAACCTGGCAAATTTCCTGGCGCATATTAAATATCATATTCCGCACAGCGAAGAGTTCCGTTTGCCCTTACTGGCATCCCATGCATTTGATATATCCATCTATCAGGTAATGCTTCCCTTGGTTTCGGGCGGTATGCTGGAAATACTCGAAAAACAGGAAATTACGGATTTTGAAAGATTAAAAGAACTGTTCAGTTCTGTAAATGCGATAGATACTGTACCGGCACTTTTTGCAGAAATAACCGGCATGTTTAAACCCGGCGAACCTGTTTCGGATGCTATAAAACATGTATTTGTTGGTGGAGACAGGGTTTCAGATAAACTGCTTCATGATCTGCGTATCGCCTTTCCTGCTGCCTTCATCATTGTTCAGTACGGGCCAACGGAAGCGACTATTTTCTGCACCTCCATCTGCTATGCACCTACCGGTGTAAAGATGAAGGGTGCAGTGATCGGCCGGCCAATAATTAATGCAGGTATTTTCCTGGCAGATGCGGATGGCAACCTTGTACCGGAAGGTGTAGCAGGAGAAATATTGATCAGCGGGGATTGCGTTGCAAAAGGGTACTGGAATAACCCGGTACAGAGTGAACAACGCTTTACGAAAAGCATGTATGGCAATGTATTTAAAACCGGGGATAAAGCACGCTGCAGCATTAACGGTGAGATTGAGTTTCTCGGGCGTTCGGATGACCAGGTAAAGATCCGTGGATACAGGATTGAAACCGGTGAAGTGGAAGGAGCACTGCAGGCTTATCCGGGCATAAAACAAAGTGCCATTGCCGTAACCGAAGATACAGCCGGGCAAAAAATACTGGCAGCAGCATATACTTCCGAAGGCATTATCCAGGAAGAAAAAATAAGAACGTTCCTGGCAGGCAGGTTGCCTGTGTACATGATACCGGAGCTATTGATCGGGCTAGCCGAACTTCCATTAACCGCCAATGGAAAGATTGATAAGAAAAGCATTGCTGAAGCAGCCAAAAGGCGGACAATGGTGCATGAAGAAATTGTGGCACCTGTTTCCACAATGGAAAAAAAACTAATGGGGATCTGGCAAACAGAACTTGCTAAAAATGAGATCGGGATCACCGGTAATTTCTTTGATGCAGGCGGGCATTCCCTTAAAGCCGCCAGGATAGCTGCAAAGATCGCCCGTGAATTAAATATCCAGGCTTCTGTACAGGATATCTTTTTTTATCCAACGGTACAATCGCTTGCCAATTTTCTGCAAACGGGCAAAAGGGTATCATGGGGAGAGAAGATCGTTAAATTGCCTGAACAACCCAGCTATGAATTATCCGATGGTCAGCGCCGTATGTGGGTACTGAGCCAGTTTGAGGAAGTATCTGCTGCCTATAATACCCCTGCTGCTTTTTATATACAGGGCACACTCGACACTGCCGCTCTCTGCGAAGCTGTAAAAACACTTGTGGGCAGGCATGAGATTTTGCGTACCGTATTCATTGAAACAGATGAAAAGCCAGTTCAAAAAATACTTGACCAGGCTTCTTTGGATGCTTGTCCGGAGATGATAGATTTACGAAACTGCAACGAGCCGATGCAAACGGCAAGGGCGGCAATTGCGGAAAAAGCAACCGTGCTTTTTGACCTTTCAAAAGGGCCATTGTTCACAACATCGCTTTATCATATTGATGAAGACAGTTACGTCCTCTTTTTTAATATGCATCATATTATCAGCGACGGATGGTCAATGGAAGTGCTGGTAACCGAAATGCTGGCTCTTTATAATGCTTTTACTCACCGGTTAAGGAACCCGCTGCCACCGCTGCGGTTCCAGTTCCGTGATTTTGCGGTATGGCAGGCCAGGATGATGAATGACCAACGCATGGAAGAAAGTAAAGCTTACTGGCTCGATAAGCTTAGCGGTGGCTTACCGGTAATTGATCTGCCCATGGATTATAAACGTCCACCGGTAAAAAATTATAAAGGTGCCATTCAGCATTTCGAACTTGCTGTTCCATTAATGAATGAGTTTGATCTGCTGGCCAGGAAAAACGACAGCACCCTTTTCATGGCATTTCAATCGGTATTGAATATCCTTATTTACAAGTATACAGGTGATACAGATATTGTACTGGGGTCGCCACTGGCAGGAAGAAATCATGCTGAGTTGGAGAACCAGGTGGGCTTTTATGTAAATACTATCGTATTAAGGTCTGCCGTTTCAGGCGATGATGTTTTCACCGACGTATTAAAACGCGTAAGGCAAACAACATTGGAGGCTTATGAACACCAGTTCTATCCGTTCGACAGGCTTGTGGATGAACTCAGTATTTCAAGAGACCAGAGCCGGACACCCGTATTCAATATATTGGTAACACTTGATTACGAATCCGCTTCTGCATCAGACTGGCTTATACAGTGTGGGTTGGAGATAACGCCTTTCATACAGGATTTTTCCACAAGCAAATATGATATCACATTCAGGGTTACGCATCGCGGAGATAAAGTGATGCTTTCCATTGAATATGATACGGCTTTATTTTCGGCACAAAGAATCGCACAGATAGCAGGGCATCTCAGCGTACTGATGAATGCCGTAACGGCTGATCCGGGAAAAAGGATCGGGATGCTGGATTATCTTGAGCCTGCCGAATTAAATACTTTATTGCATGAGTATAACAGGCCCTGGCACCCAATCGGTGAAACAGTCAATTATTTTACGGGCTTTGAGAAACAGGTGGCAGCAAATCCGGAAAACATTGCCGTTAGCTGTGAAGCTTACGCTTTTACATACAGTGAAATTGACCTGATGAGCAATGCCGCTGCCTCCAGGCTGAGGAATAATTACGGGCTTGCCCCAGAAAGCAAAGTAGGGATTTTCGTAAATAGGAGTTCAAAGATCATCCCGATTCTTACAGGCCTGTTTAAAAGCAGGATGATCTATGTACCGATCGATCCGAACTATCCTTTGCCCAGGATCCGGTATATTATTGAAGATAGCGGCATTCAGCATATTATCTGCAGTTCATCACTGCTTACCGGGTTCGCACAAATGCTGGAAGGCATCAGCCTGATCCCTGAAAATGAACTGCTGGAATTGAAGGGTGAAGTACTATATACTCCACGCACAATACATCACCGCGATCTTGCCTATATCATTTATACTTCAGGAAGTACGGGTAATCCCAAAGGCGTGATGATCGACCATGGCAACCTGGTTGCCTTGATGGAATGGGCCGCCCGTGAATTTGAAACAACTCCTTTTGATACTGTTTACGCAGTAACATCTTATTGTTTCGACCTGTCTGTCTTTGAGTTTTTCTTTCCCTTATATACGGGCCGGCAAGTAACCATCCTCGAATCGGGAGTGAATATTGAATTTCACCTGCAACAGGAAGATAAACGGGTATTGCTGAATACGGTTCCTTCACTGATCGATGTATTGTTGAAAGAAAAAGTATCCCTGGAAAAAGTGAAAGCCATCAATATGGCCGGTGAAGCCGTGCCTCCTTCTTTCAAAGACAAGATAGATTACAGGCTTATCGAAACGAGAAACCTGTATGGCCCTTCCGAGGATACCACTTATTCTACCAATTACCGGTTCACAGATGACGGGCATGCTGTTCCCATCGGGAAACCTGTTGATAATACAACTGTTTACATTCTTGATAAAAACGGGATGCTTACACCACCAGGGATGAAAGGTGAAATATACCTTGCCGGGACGGGCCTTGCTCAGGGGTATTTGAATGACCCTTTAAAAACCGCTGAGAAATTCATTCAATGGCCGGTGAATCCTTCTGTACGTCTTTACAGAACCGGGGATTTCGGAAGATGGTTGCCCGATGGGAATATAGAATTTGCCGGAAGAGAAGATGCCCAGGTAAAATTAAACGGTTTCAGGATAGAACTGGGAGAAATTGAAACAGCGATGGGCCGCTTCAATGGCCTGAAAAACCCCGTTGCTTTAGTAAAAAAAGGAAAAGACGGCGCTGCCTTTATCGCAGCTTACTATATTTCAGATAATGAATCACCAACCCCGGATGCGGTCAAATCCGCCCTGGTTAAACAGTTGCCGGCATTTCTTATTCCACAGTATATCATACGGATGGATAAAATGCCGTTTACACCAAATGGTAAGCTTGATAAAAATGCACTTCCTTATCCGGATTTGGAAGAGGAGGATATTCGGCAAACAGATGAACCGGTTACTGAAACAGAAATGATGCTGTCAGATACCTGGAAACAACTGCTGGATAAAACTGAACTGGATCTTTCCGCCGATTTTTTTACAATGGGCGGCAATTCGATCAAGGCTGTGGCTATGATATCCCGGATACGGAAAAAAACAGGAGTAGAGATCGGCCTCGGTGAGTTGTTCCGTTTTCCCACTATCCGGTCATTGTCAGCCTTCCTTGATCAACAGGAAAAAAATGTTTATGAGCCGGTTGTGCCGGTGCCAAAATCATCCGGGTATACATTATCTTCATCGCAAGCCAGTCTCCTGTTGTTAAGCATGTTGGATGAGCAGGCGAATATTGCTTACAATATGCCTTTCCTTTACCAGTTGGATGGTCCGGTTGATAAAATATTGCTGAAAGAATGCATGGATGCGCTGATCCGCAGGCATGAGATACTCAGAACCACTTATTCGCAAACCGAAGGAAGCCTGCTGCAACATGTGCATGAAAAAATACCGGCAGTTTTTCGTATAGAAAAGCTGCATGAAGATACTGAGGCCTCATTCCTGAAAGCATTAAACCTGGTTAAAAAAGATATTCAGCTCCCATTTGATCTAAGCAATGGGCCACTGTGCAGGGCATTGTTCATCGAGTTAACCGAAAATAAAAGCCTCTTCCTTTTTAATATACATCATATTGCCTGCGATGGATGGTCGTTGAAAATATTGATGGATGAATTGTTTTTGTGGTACCGTTCCGGAACTGCGGCACAGGCTGGCGAAATGCCATTGAAAATTCAGTATAAAGATTATGCGGCCTGGCAAAACAGGCAATTGGAAAACGGTAATTTGAAAACTGCCCAGAATTTCTGGAGCCGGCATCTTGCGGATGACATACAACCGTTGAAATTGCCGGTGGTTGTAGGAAGCAGTTCGTTGCATCACCGGCAATCTGGTGTCGGCCGCTTTGTGATCGATCAGGAACTGCTGCAAAAACTGGAAAAGGTAAATGCTGAATCTCATACCACGCTTTTTATGCTGTTGAAAGCTTCACTCGACCTTTTGCTTTACCAGTACACGGGAAATACCGACCTGCTAACAGGAACACCGGTAGCAAACAGGCAGCATCCCGACCTGGTAAACCAGGTGGGTTATTACCTTAATATGCTTCCACTGAGAATAAAACTTTCGGGAAAAGACAGTTTTGAAACATTACTGGGAAAAGTAAAAAACAATCTCATCGAAGCTTTCCGTTTTCAACAATACCCGTTTGATAAAATGGTTGCTGATTACCGTGGTGCCGGAAAAAACAGACCCCCCCTGGATTTTGATGTGGTGATCGATATGGTGGATTATTATGCAGCGGATGAAGATGCTTACCAGCTTACCAGGGATTTGAACATAAGGATGATCAATATGGAAGAAGCACATCACAGCCGCTTTAACCTTACCGTTTACCTGTACAAAAAAAATACTTACGTAGAAGTGGTCCTTGAATATAACCAGGGCCTGTACAGGCAGGTAACCATCAACAAAATGATATCCCGTTACCAGTCAGTGCTTGAGGAAATTGCTGCCGGCAGCGGTATGCAAAAAAGCCTGGATGATTTTGCTATTGCTAAACCGGTTACCATTCCTGCTATTTCATCATTGCAGGGGTTTAAAAAATAATTAAATTGAAAAACTTAGATCCATCTTATCACCAGGAACGCTTATGGTTTATAGAGCGCTTCGAAAAAGGTAAAGTGTATCCACATGCCCCGGTTTATCACAATGCACTGATCCCAGTTTTTATCAGGGGACAGGTAGATACAGAACTTTTACAGCAAGCTTTTGAGATACTGATCACACAGTATGAAATTTTACATACAAAGCTGATAACAAAAGACCAGCAGCCCCGTGCGGAAACCGACACCGGTTTCCGGTTTAAATTGCAATTGGAAGAAGGAGGTGCCAATGTAAGTAATGAAGAAAGTGCCGTTGATGCCGCCATTGAATGGGCTCGGCAACCAATGGATATCGAAGGGCCTTTATTATTGAAGGTTATGTTGTACAGGTATCACCCGGCAAGATCAACACTCGCCATTGTTATGCATCATGCCATTGCCGACCAGGCCACCCTGGTTTGGGTTGCAAATAAAATATTCGAATATTATTCTTTGCTGGACGCCGGAAATGAAATACCATCCCCGGTACCTGCTGTTAGTTACCATGAATTTGCTGCATGGCAAAAAAAATTGCCGGAGGATACCATGGATGAGTTGCTGTTTTACTGGAGAAGGCAGCTTAACCACGGAAGGCTGGAGGCATTGCAATTGCCTGCTGATTTTATGCGTAATCCCTTTCATGTTTATAACGCCGGGTTTGAACAAATATGTTTTGGAGCCGCAGAAACGGCTATGATCAATGGGTATTGCAAAAAAAATATTTGTACAAAGAAGGAACTCCTTTTCACAGTATTCAGTATGCTCCTGTTCCGTTATTCCGGGCAGGAGGAAATAGTGGTGGGAATGCCCGTTAACAGCCGGGAGAAGCATGGCATCACTGATTTGCCGGGTCCTGTATCCAACCTGGTGGTACTTAAAGCCAATCTTACAGCGGAAACGCCTGTCAATACCTGCCTGGCCGATTGTAAAAAACTCATCGCCGATGCTGAACTGTATAGTGATATGCCTTTCGATAAACTGGTACTTGAACTAGCTCCTGAAAAAGACATGAGTCGTACAGCACTTTTTGACGTATTGTTTCAGTATGAAAAAGAACCAATCCCCATGCAAACGGCGAAACTGCATTTAACATTTGATCTGCCTAATGCAGGTTGGGGCAAGTATGACCTGAACCTGCTGTTTTATGAAAAAGCAGGAAATGAATTATCCTGTAAACTTACTTACAACACCTGTTTGTATAAGCAGGATAGTATTCAGCGCATGCTGGCACATTTCAGGGAACTGCTTTCTTCTTTTTTGAACGAGAGATCCAAAACAACAGGGACACTTGAGTACCTTACCCGGGAAGAGAAGGAGAAAATACTGGTGGGCTGGAATAATACGGGCTCCACTTATCCTTTGGGTCTCACCATACATAAAAGAATCGAAGAACAGGCCGTGCTTTTTCCCGAAAATACTGCAGTGATATTTGCCGGACAACAGCTTACTTACCGGCAATTTAATGAACAGGCAAATAAGCTCGCATGGCATCTTGTAAACAACTACTCTTTTAAATACGGCGATTTTGCAGGCATCCTGCTCGACCGTTCGGCCTTTATTCCTGTTTCCATCCTGGCAATATTGAAAGCAGGTGGAACTTATATTCCACTGGATCCATCGCACCCGGCAGAAAGGGTGAACTATATATTAAAGGATTGCGCCTGTAAAATATTGCTCACGGAAACTTCCTGTAAAGAAAAATTTTTGGCAGATTATGAGCATGGCATAATTGACCTGTCTGAAATGGATTTCAGCTCAGGTGATACAGCAGATCTTCCGCAGGTGAATGAACCTTCAGATACCGCGTATATCATTTACACTTCAGGTACAACAGGCCATCCAAAAGGATGCATGGTTACGCACGAAAATGTGATCCGCCTGCTGGTGAATGATAAACTGCCATTTTCTTTCGGTAATAAAGATGTGTGGATCATGGCGCATTCTTACTGCTTTGATTTTTCAGTATGGGAAATGTATGGAGCCTTATTTTACGGCGGGGCATTAGTGATCCCGGAATGGGAAGACGTGCGGGATACAAGCCGCTGGCTTAAAGTGATCAAACATCACCGGGTTACTGTTTTAAACCAAACACCCGCGGCCTTCTATTTATTGGCAAAGGAAGAGACGGGCCAGGAGGTCATTGATCTTCACCAGCACCTGCGCTATGTTTGTTTTGGAGGCGAAAGGCTTGAATTGTCTTACCTGCAGAACTGGATCAGCATTTACCCGCCCGGTAAACCACATCTCGTAAATATGTATGGCATTACGGAAACAACCGTACATGTGACCTTCCATTTTATTACTGAAGAAGATGTTGTCAGGTCAAATGGCCGGAGCATCGTTGGCAAACCTTTGCCTGAAACCACTTTATATATACTCGATCGCCAACTGCAACCAGTGGCACCTGGTGTTAAAGGTGAAATATATGTTGGAGCAACCGGCGTTTGTAAAGGATATCTTGGTAACGAAACGCTCACTAACGAACGTTTTATTCCAAGCCCTTACGATAAAGGAGGGAGGCTGTACAAAACCGGCGACACAGGATGTTTCAGAACGGATGGCAATGTTGAATACCTCGGAAGAAATGACAGCCAGGTTAAGATCAGGGGGTACCGCATAGAACTGGCCGAAATTGAGAATGTGATGCTGGGTCATCCTGCCGTTGATAAGGTACTGGTAACAACCACGGCTGATAAAGATAATCTGAATTCACTGGTTGCTTATTACACGCTGCGTACAAAAGATGAGACATTTGATATGCGCACTTTCCTGCGCACCAAACTGCCCGAATACATGGTGCCAGCATTTTATATTGCTATTGAAAGTTTTCCGCTTACATCAAATGGTAAAATAGATACCAGGCGCTTACCAGATCCTGTAAATGCAGTTAAGGGGGAAGGTAAAAAAAGCAGGGACGCCGGTACTGTAATGGAAAAAAAACTGCAGGCTACCTGGATGCAGGTACTCAACCGCGATACTGTTGGTATACAGGATAATTTTTTTGAGATCGGCGGGCACAGTTTAAAAGCCGTGCAACTAATCTCTGCTATTCATAAACAAACCGGTATACACCTGGAATTGCAGGATGTATTTCAACATGTAACCATTGAGGCACTTGCAACATTTCTGGAAGGCTGTGAACAGACAATGCTCAGGCCGGTTAAAAGAATAAAAGAACAGAAGTACTATGAACTGTCGCATGCACAACTCCGGCTTTATACGCTATGCCAGGCAGTTGCCGGCTCGGTAGCATACAATATGCCTGCGGCTATCCATATGAAAAAGCCGTTGTCACCTTCACTTATCGATGATATTCTGCAGGCACTGGCCAACCGCCACGAAAGTTTACGTACGGTTTTCGTAAATATCAATGGCAAGCCATGGCAAAAAATAATTCCTGCCAAGGCGTTTTCGCTTAAAGCCGAATGGGTTGATCTGAATGGCCAATACAGCCAGGGGGAAATGCTGAAGCAACTGCAGGCAGAAGAACGTGCAAAGCAGTTTGATTTTTCAAATGGCCCCCTGATTCGTGTAAAGATCCTTCGCCTTCGCGAAAATGAGCATATCATACTTTGTACCATGCATCATATAATATGCGACGGGATCAGTATACAGGTACTGATGAGGGAAATGCTACAGCTTTACCGCGACTTCAGTAATGGATTGGAAAATTCACTACCTGAACTCAAACTACAGTACAAAGATTATGCGGCATGGCATAACCAGGAAATATCCGGTAACGGTGAACCGGGTGATGCGGCTGCTTTCTGGAAAACATATTTGAATGATGCCGGCGTGGAACTGGATCTGCCCCTTGATAATACAAGGGCAGGCCAGCGGAATTATAAAGGAGGCAATGAAAGACAGGTTTTTGACAACAACATGGCAAACAAACTAGCCGTGTTTAACAAAGCGCATGGAACTACCATGTATATGACCGTTATGGCGGTCTTAAAAATATTAATTTATAAATATACCGGCCAGCGGGATATCATTGTAGGTACTGCCGTTTCAGGGCGCAATCATCCTGATCTGGCCAGCCAGGTGGGCCTTTATGTAAATACAGTTGCTGTTAAAGATACTATTGATCCGGCCCTGGAATTTTCGTCATTCCTGGGATCGGTAAGGGAAAATCTGCTTACCGTTTACCGTTACCAGGATTATCCATTCGATAAATTACTGAATGATCTTGAAATAATCCCTCAACCCAACCGACATCCCCTTTTCGATATCATGCTTAATGAACCGCCTTCTGCAGATGATATGCTTTCAGAAATAGATGGCGCTGCACCCCTGGATATAATGGATGCAGATAATGCCACAGCAAAATTCGACCTGCTGTTCTCCCTTGTAAACAGGAATGGTCATGCAGAGATCGGGGTTGAATATGATGCGGGCCTTTTTAGCCAACCTGCCATTACCCGTATGCTGGTTCATTTTTGCAACCTGTTGAACCAGGTGATTGAAACACCTGGTAAAACCATTGCAGAATTGGATATCATGGATGAAGCCGAACACAATGCAGTTGAACAAACTGCTTTTAAAGCTTTGGGCAAAGAAAATGAAACCACCCCGCTGTTGCCTGTTCTGGAAAAATATGGCAATTGCATGATCTATATAAATGAAACCGCTCATACTTATAAAGAACTGCTGGATGAATCACAAAATCTTGCGAATGGATTATCAGCAGTTGGGATTAAACCCGGCGATCACCTGGCTTTATACCTCACCGATCAATGGCATATCCTCCTGGCACAAATTGCGCTAGTGAGACTTCAATGCGTAACAGTGCCTGTGCCTGTAAAAGCTGTAGATTCATTCCCCGGTAAAACAAGAGAGCATATAAAACCTGCGGCATGGATAACAGGTGGCGAAATGGATTTTAAAACAGGTTGCCGGGTATACACGATACATGATTTACTGAGACCCGTTCCTGGCGAAAATGTAAGCTCAGTAAGCATTAAAAATCCTGGTTTATATGCCTGTTGCTCATTTCATCCTTCAATGGATTTTACGAATAAAATCATAAATGCCGATGAGTATTTTCGCTATTGCAGGGCAGTGCAACTGGTTGCAGGCTTCAATCAAACATCAGTAGTATATGCAGGTGCAGATGAATATTACAACATATTTTTGATAGCGATCCTGCCTGCTCTTTTTGCAGGTGCAAATCTTGTTATCCGGGAGCAGGGGTCTTACAGCCTTGCCCAATTCGAAAAAGCTGGAAACGAGCATAAGATAACGCATGCTTTTTTGAATAACGACCAATGGTATCAGTGGGCGGGTGTTCAACTTTCCATTCCATCCCTGGAATATTTACTCGGAAATAATCTTCAGCAAAAAAAGACCAACCTTATCCATACTGGCGGGGAAAGATTTCTCGGAATTATAAATCTCACAGGAAATATCAGCACGCTCAATTTTTATTACAGCCTGTTGATGCCGGGAGAACCGGTGCCAGCCCTCCCCAAAGTAAAGCCTTTGGGTAACCGGGTTTTAACAATCCGAAACAGTTCGATGCAGTTGGTTCCGGTAAACATCGCCGGAGACTTGTATTTTGATTATACCGGCGAACAGCATGCAGGTAATCACATCGCCGTAAAAGACAGGGTAAAATGGTTAAATAACGGATGCCTGCAGGTTCAGTATTACGATCCTTCCATAGTTTGGATGGATGGAATGATGCTGGATAAAGCCAGGCTTGAAAAATTTATTACAAAGCATTTGAAATGCATTGATTGTAGCATTGTGAATCTTGATCCGGGAAGCGACTACGCTTATGTACTTATTGTTGCAACTGCTGAAAAATTAACCTTAGCCCGCCTTACAAGCATGCTGGGTGAGGTGTTGCCTGCTTCTTTTCTTGAAAATGCCAGGCTTCTGAGCCTTCCGGCGATTCCACTTAATCAGGCCGGAATACCGGATAAGTACTTGCTCCGAAAGATGGGGATGGATGGATCGGGGCTGGCAGGCATGCTGAAAGAAGAACTGGAAAGTTGCAGGGATGTACAGGATTTTGTGGTGGAAGAAGTACTATTGCCGGTGGCCGGAACCAACCTGGATGCTGAAATGATACTGGAAGAATACTGGTGGAATAAACAGGCCGGAAATAACCCGGACGAGGGGCATGAAAATAATATCCTGCCTCAAAGCAGGGAAATGGCATACAGTTCCGGGGGAAAACTGGTCATTGATCCGGGCAGCCCGGTAACATTAACACAGGCATTACTCAGAACAGCGGAATTATATCCCGGGAAGGGGATCACGTTTATATCACAGGATGGAACGGAAATATACCTGTCTTACCCGGCATTGCTGAAAGAAGCAAAATGCGTACTCACAGGTTTGCGTAAAGCAGGATTGCATAATGGAGACAGGGTGCTGCTGCAGATCAGGGAAAGTAACAGGCATTTTTCCGTTTTTTGGGGTTGTGTGCTTGGTGGCATCATTCCTGTTACGATAGCAGTGCCGCATACATACAGGTCGGGAAATGCAGTACTTGGTAAATTATTGAACACCTGGCAATTACTGGATGGCTCATCAATACTTTGTTCTGAAGCTTTGCTGGAAGATATCGCTGAATGTGGCAGGGAAATGAATCTTTCGTTGAATGCCCTGTCAATTAGCGATCTCCTTAATAATGATCCAGCAGAAGAACTGTATGAAGCGTTGCCGGATGATCTCGTATTTTTTCAATTGTCATCAGGTAGCACAGGTGTTCCGAAATGTATACAGGAAAAACACAGCAGTATTATCTGGCATATTCATGCATCGGCAAAATATTGTAGCTACACACCTGATGATATTACCCTTAACTGGCTGCCCTTCGATCATGTGGTGCCGACGCTTACTTTTCATTTAAAGGATGTTTATCTTGGTATCAGCCAAACCGAACTGGAAACAAACCTGGTTTTAAATGCACCTTTAAAATGGCTTGATTATATGGAGCAATTCCGGGTTACCCATTCATGGTCACCCAATTTTGGATTTAAACTGGTTGCTGATGAATTATCCGTTAAAACGGGTAACTGGAACCTTTCGCCTTTAAAATTCCTCATGAATGCGGGAGAACAGGTAACCCTGTCTGTGGTAAAACGTTTTCTTGAATCCACAGCAGTATTTAGAATTAAACCGGCGGTGATGCAGCCTGCATTTGGTATGGCTGAGGTTTGCACCTGCATGACCTATGAAAATGATTTTAATTTTGACAGAGTACATTATGTAAAGAAAAACTCACTAAAGGGCAAACTGCAATTTGTTAAAAAAGCGGACAGCTCAACTACCACCTTTGTTGAATTGGGACTTCCGTCTTTCGGCCATGAGATCAGGATCACAGATGAGTACAATGAACTGGTGGAAGAAGGCGTTATCGGGCGTTTCCAGATCAGGGGTGGCAGCGTTACTACCGGTTACGTGAATAACCCCGAAGCTAACAGCGAAGCTTTTGCAGGCGAAGGTTGGTTCAATTCGGGTGACCTTGGGTTCATTCAAAACGGCAGGCTTACACTCACTGGTCGTGAAAAAGAAACCATTATCATAAGAGGTGCGAATTTTTATTGTTATGAACTGGAAGATGAAATGGGTTTTGTGGAATCTGTATTGTCTACTTATGTGGCTTCCTGCGGTATTCAAAACCGCACCACCGGTACCGAAGAGTTGGTATTGTTTTATTCTCCGGATCCGTTAGTGGTTTTGGAAAACCGTATCACCATTAAAAAGATCAAGGAAGCCATCACAAGAAAATTCGGGGTAAATCCGGCATTTGTAATCCCGATCAGGGCCGCTGATTTCTCAAAAACCACCAGTGGCAAGATACAGCGTAAAAAGATGAAGGATATGTTTGAGGCGGGACATTTTGACAATGTGATCAGAGATACTGGCCAGGAAAAAACGGGAAATGATCTTCCCCAGTTTTTTTATGAAAAGACCTGGCGTAAAAAAAGACCGGATGATTATAGCTTACCCCGCCCCAAAACAATACTCATTTTTTTAACCGGAGATATTTTGCTTAATGCAGAAAATGCCGGGGGATCCATATACATAAAAGTATTCCCCGGCGAAGCGTTTTTACAAACCGGCGAATTCAGTTTTACTGTATCACCTGGCGATGAAACACATTGCTTTTTACTTTTTGAACAACTAAAGGCAATGGGGCTGTTACCCGGCCAGGTTATACATCTCTGGAATTACCGGAGAAATATGGCCGGTTCGTTGTCAAGGCAGGATATTGAGCAAACAAACCGTACAGGATTATACAGCATTCATGCATTGGCAAAGGCAATGCTCGAAACAGTTTTGATGATGCCGCTAATGATTGTTACTTCAGGTATGCAGGAAGTGGTAAAAACTGATAAAACCGATTGTACTTCTTCAGCTTTACAGGGATTTGTAAAAACAATGGTGCAGGAGCAGCCCACAATCAATTGCAAACTTATCGACATTCCCTTCACTGATAAACAAGATCTGCTTACAATATTGCAGGTGGAAATGATGCAGCATGATGGTGAAACCGAACTGGCATACCGTGCAGGGGTCCGTTATATTTCGGGCCTCAGCAAAATACGGATACCATCAAATTTCAAACCCCGGGTACCCCTCATACAGGGTGGGCTATACCTGCTTACGGGCGGATTGGGCGGTGCAGGAAAAAGGATCGCCAAAGAAATGCTGGTGCATTATAACGTTAGTTTACTGATCATTGGCCGCACTGATTTTGAATCAACACCTGTTGATCAATGGCCAGGTAGCGTGAAAGAAAAATGGGATACCTACCAGTCATTGTCTAAAAATGGCCATGTTATTTACCGCTCCGTGAATGTGGAAGATGCGGCAGCATTGAAAAAAACTGTCGGGGAAGCAATCTTGATTTCAGAAAAGCCGCTCAGCGGAATATTTCACCTGGCTGGTGAACTGGATGAACATGCAAGACATTGGAACGAAGTGGACAAAAACCTGCTGCATCATAAAAAGCGGAGCGATTTTGAAAAAATGTTCAGTGCAAAGATCTACGGAACCATTGCGTTGAATGAATTGATCGCCGCTGAGCCGGGTTTGCTGTTTGTGGTATTTTCTTCGGTGAACAGCTATTTCGGTGCCTATTCTTATTCGGAATATGCCGCTGCCAGCAGTTTCCTAGATTATTTCATACGGTTCCAACGTTCTTACCAGCAAACCAATGCGATGGCCATTAACTGGAGCATGTGGGAGGATACCGGTATGAACAGGAACAACCATATGAAAACAATGATCATCAGCAAAGGCTTCGCCGCTATACGTCCGGACCAGGCCATACAGAGTTTCTGGCTTGCTATGGGATTACAGCGGGCGCAGGTATTTGCAGGGCTGGATTCGGGAAACTGGGGCATCCAGAAATACCTGGAGGTAGAAAAGTATTTTAAAGAGAAGGTGAATGTTTATTATGCCGCTGAACAAGCGGAACTTGCTGAGCAGGCACTGCTGGATATTATTAATAAAACCGGCCGCAATTCAAGATTGCCTGTAAGTATAAAACAGGTTTCACCGCAATTCTTATTGGCAGACGGAAGGATCAATAAAGAAAGCCCGGAGCTGTTTTCGGGTGATGATCATTTCTCAACATACACACCACCGGTTACTGAAAATGAAAAGAAGCTTGCAAAAATTTTTCATGAAATGCTGGAACAGCAATTGATCGGCATCACAGATAGTTTTTTTGAACTGGGTGTTAATTCGGTGAAGCTGGCGTCCATCATCAGCAGGTTACAGGAATTATTTCCCGGCAGGATCGGTATCAGCGATCTTTTTGAAAAACCCAATATACAATTACTCGCATCAATGCTGGACGGGCAGGAACAGGAGCCCGCAACAATTAAAACCAGGAAGGTCAATAAACTTAAATTTTAATATGGCACAGACTGAAACATTAATAGGAGTGATCGGCGCAGGTGTGATGGGGCAGGGCGTGTCTTTTCAACTGGCAAAATTTGACTACAATGTTATACTGGTTGATGTCTCGGAAGAAAAACTGGCGGCAGCCAAACAGGGCATCATCAATATATCGCGTTTGGACAGGATCATGATCGGGCAAAAAAGAAGCCCGGAGGCCAAACAAAATGCGCCGCTTGATAAGATCCGCTTTACCACCAATATTGAAGATGTGCACCAGGCCGGTTTGATCATTGAAAATGTACCGGAAAAACAGGATATCAAACTGAAGGTTTATGAACAGTTAAAAGAGATCGTTCAGGAAGAAGCCGTAGTAGCGGTAAATACTTCCGCAACTCCCATTACCAGGTTAAGTACCGTGATGAAAGTGCCGGAGAATGTACTGGGCATCCATTTCGTAAACCCGGTTCACCTGATGCCGACTGTTGAAATGGTGAAAGGTTTTTTTACCAATGAAAAAACGATAGAGCGGGCCAACTCTTTCCTGTCGTCCATGGGAATGAAAGGAGTATTGGTAAATGACTCTCCCGGTTTTGTATCCAACCGTGTAATGCTGATGTACCTGAATGAAGCAATTTTTTGCGTACAGGAGGGAGTTGGAACGGCCGCGGATGTAGATGAGATATTCAGGGGTTGCCTTTCCCATAAGATGGGGCCGCTTGAAACCACTGACCTGATCGGCCTTGATACTATTCTTTATTCACTTGAAGTGCTATACCAGGAATTCATGGATGATAAATACAGGCCTGCTTTCCTGCTCCGCCAGATGGTAAGCGCAGGATTGCTTGGCGTTAAATCCGGCATGGGGTTTTATAAGTACCGGTAAAGCAAATTTTTTATTACTTAAATACTATTTACAGAAAATATACTACCAGTCATGAAAGAAAAAATCAAAGATTACCTCTGCCAGAAAATTTCGAAGGAGGTGGAGATCGGATATGATGATGATATTTTTGAACTTGGTTTTGTGAATTCCATGTTCGCATTGCAGTTAGTGATGTACCTCGAAAAAGAATTCGGTATACAGGTCGAAAATGACGACCTTAATATTGTTAATTTCAACACCATCAATAATCTCACCGGTTTTGTTGAATCCAAAAGAAAATAAATGAGGTATGGAAACGAATACAAGGGATTTAGCTGTTGAACTAAGGCACGGCTTCCGGCAGTTTTGCGAAAAACATATAACTCCCTTTGCCAATGATTTTGACAGGGAGCAGGCTATCCCTTCATCACTGATAGAAAAGATGGCGGCTATGGGGTACCTGGGTGCAACTGTGCCCACAACATACGGTGGCATGGGCTGGAATCAACAGACTGCTGCAGTTCTCTTTGAAGAGATCGGGAAAGCCTGTTCTTCAGTACGGAGCATTTTAACCGTTCACCTGAGCCTGGTAACGGAAACCATCTACAGGTGGGGTACACATGAACAAAAGAATAGATGGCTGCCTGATTTAGCCTCAGGGAAAAAAATAGCTGCTTTTGCGCTTACTGAACCTGAAACCGGCAGCGATGCTAAAAGCATCAGCTCGTCTTTTACAGATAAGGATAATCAATATATACTTAACGGAACAAAGAAATGGATCACTTTCGGGCAAAGGGCAGATTGCTTCCTGGTATTTGCACGTGATGTTGATGGCATTTCTGCCTTCCTTCTCGAAAAAGATAACCCCGGCCTTTCGGTAAAACCTATCAGTGATATGATGGGTACACGGGCATCGCTACTTGCGGAATTAAGGCTCACTGATTGTGTGGTATCTGCCAACTGCCTGTTGGGAAAACGTGGCTGGGGTTTTACGCAGGTAGTTAATACAGCGTTGGATAACGGGCGGTTTAGTGTAACGACAGGTACACTCGGCCTTGCGAAAGCATGCCTGGAGCAGAGCATCACATTTGTATGTTACCGTAAACAGTTTGGAACACTGCTGAAAGAACATCAGCTGATCAAACAAAAAATCGCGGCCATGACTGCTAATGTAAAAGCGGCATCATTACTGTGCAAAGATGCTGCTGAAGAAAGGGACCAGGCGAGTCCGAACGCAATTATTAAAACTGTTGTTGCAAAATATTTTACTACCAAGATCGCCAGTGAAGCAGCAGCCGATGCATTGCAAATCCACGGTGCACTAGGCTTTCATGGATCTTCAAACGTACAGCGCTTTTATAGAGATGCCAGGGTGATGGAAGTGATTGAAGGCAGCACGGAGCTACAACAGATCGTGATATCGGACCATGCGGTAAATGATCTTGACAGCATCATCAACGGAAACTTATGATCGGAATAAAGCATATCGTAACACATTTTGAAGGGAAACAAACGCGCCTTAGCAACCTTACAGAATACCAATTGCTTCCTGGTGATCAAAAGGAATATTTTGATAATACAGGTATTGAATTCTTTTATACGGCTGATGATGCAACTGCCTTTGACCTGGCCGAAAAAGCTTCCAGGAAATTATTAAAAGAATCGGGCTTGCAGGGAGGTGAAATTGATCTCATCATCTTTATCAGGTCAAGGCTTCCCGAAACACTCATTGCTTCCGAGGCTGCCCGTTTACAGTATTGTCTCGATGCAAAAAAGGCACAGGTATTCACCATCTCCGACCTCGGCTGTACAGACATGTCAATGGCCCTTAAACTGGCGTTTGATTTTTTAACGGCCAATTTTAATGCACAGCATGTGCTGATCGCTCATGGCTGCAAACCATTTTCTTCCAACAGGCTGCGGTATCCTGTTACACTTACTGCCGATGGGGGAATAGCATTGTTGCTGGCAAGAACCGAAACAAACCAGCTCATTGATTTCAAATTGGAAACTGAAGGCAGGTACTGGAACCTTTTCCAGATGAAATACACGGACAGGACCTTTGAAGATTATGCGGAAGAATGTACTGACCTCAGAATGTATGGTTTTGAACTCGCATTGGAAAGTAAAATGCGTTTTCTTGACATCAATAAATCGTTGCTGACTGAAAATAATTTGAAGAAAGAGGATATAAGCCACTACATCCTTCAAAATATTTCAGAGCGGGCCTTCGAATTTTATGAAACTGCTTTTGAAGTAGAGGTATCGCCTGTATGCAGGCATAATCTTTCCTGCCATGGGCATCTTGGACCAAATGATGTAATGCTTAATTACCTGACAGGCCTTCAAAATGGATTATTTCAGGAAGGCGAACTGGTGCTGATCATGAATAACAGCCCGATAGCAGCCTGGAGCTCTTTACTGTTAAAATGCTGATCTTACAATGGAGAAAAATCAAAAAATAAAATGTGTGATCTGGGATCTGGATAATACGGTCTGGCATGGAATATTATCGGAACATGATAATGTAACTCTTAGGGAAAATATAGAGAACATTATCAAAACACTCGACAGCAGGGGCATACTTCAATCCATATCCAGTAAAAATGAATACAACGATGCCATGGACAAACTGGTGGAGTTCGGGCTGGATGCTTATTTCCTTTACCCGCAGATCAACTGGGGCAGTAAGTCTCATTCAGTGAATAGTATCCGGGAAAAGCTAAATATCGGTATGGATACGATTGCCTTTATCGACGACCAGCCTTTTGAACGTGATGAAGTGGGATCTGTTTACCCCCAAGTAAGATGCCTGGATGTTTCGCAGATCAGTTTATTGACCAACCGTGAAGATATGCACCCCCGCTTTATTACATCCGAATCTGTTGTAAGGCGGAAAATGTACTTACAGGATGAACAAAGAAACCTGGAGGAGAAAGAGATGGGCAATAATCATGCATTTCTGGAAGGACTGAATATGAAATTTATGATTGAGGAGGCTACAGTTGAAGACCTGAACAGGGTAGAAGAATTGACCATCCGTACCAACCAGTTGAATGCCACGGGCTATACATATTCCTACGAAGAATTAAAGGGTTTTCTCAATTCGACTTCGCATGAACTGCTTGTTTGCGAACTGGAAGATAAATATGGGTCCTATGGAAAAATCGGCGTTGCGCTTTTAGAAAAATCGGAAGAAGATTGGTACATCAACTTATTGCTGATGTCATGCAGGGTAATGTCCCGTGGTGTTGGAGCCGTGTTGCTGAACTACCTGGTTAATAAATCGGTAAAGACAAAAAAAAAATTATACGCAAAATTCTATCATACCGGAAGAAACAGGATGATGTACATAGCCTACAAGTTTGCAGGCTTTGAGATAAGCAGCCGGATAGATGAAAATGCCGAATTACTTATTCACAATGGCACTTCATCTCACGATTATCCGCATTACATTAAACTACAGTTTCCGGCAAACACGCGGGTACCCGGTTAACTGCATCGAAAATCATCATCATAAAATTTTATAAACAGTTTGCAAATGAAGGATATTGCAGTTATTGGTATTGCCGGCCGGTTTCCCGGTGCCAATGACATGAATGAGTTTTATCAGATTCTACGGGATGGCGTTTGTACTGCAAAGGTACCGGATATCGTAAGGGTCATGTCCACCTCCTTATCGCCGGCAAAATCCTATATGCCATTCTCCTATCTTGACGATATAGATAAATTCGACCATGAATTTTTCGGCATATCACGGCATGAGGCTGAAAATATGGATCCGCACCAGCGTATACTGCTGGAGATCACTTATCATGCTTTTGAAAGTACAGGGTTTGCCGTGGATACTTTCAGGGGATCAGATACAGGGGTGATACTGTCTGATTTTGTATCCCTCTATTATGAACTGGCAAAAGAGTTCGATCCTACATTGGTAACCGGTAACCTCAGTGCCTTTTCTGCAGGAAGAATAGCAAGGTATTTTGATCTTCGGGGAATGGCAATGATGGTAGATACTACCTGTTCTTCTTCATTGGTAGCGCTGCACATGGCCTGTAACGAGATAAGGTCGGGTAATGCAGAGATGATGGTGGTTGGGGGTGCCAGTATTAACCTGAAGCCTAATGAAACTTCAGCAACCACTTTTGTTGACCTGCTGTCTGAAGATGGAAAAACAAAGGCATTTTCCGCAGATGCCCAAGGTATAGGTGTGGGCGAAGGTGCTGCCTGTATGTTGCTTAAAGACCTTGATAAGGCAATAGAAGATGGCAATATCATTTATGCAGTCGTAAAAGGATCTGCGGTTAACCAGGATGCACAATTGTCAGGCAGCCAAACGGCTCCCAGCAGGAAAGCGCAGGCCGCTGTTATAATAAAAGCATGGGAGAGTGCCGGAATAAATCCAGCATCGGTTACTTATATCGAAGCACATGGAACGGCAACCAAACTGGGCGATCCTATTGAGGCAGAAGCAATTGATCAGGCATTTAAAATGTATACGGAGGAAAACGGATTTTGTTCCATCTCAAGTGTAAAATCAAATATCGGGCATACCGGAAATATTGCCGGCATTATGAGTTTATGCAAAGTGGTGCTTTCCCTCGAGCATAAACAATTGTTTGCTTCGGTTAATTATACAAGTCCCAATCCGTTTATCAATTTTGATAAAATGGCCATCAAGGTAATGAATGAGCTTCAAACCTGGAATACTGAACGGTTGCCGAGAATAACAGGAATAAGTTCATTTGGTTTGATGGGAACAAATTGCCATGCTGTACTCCAGGAATACCCTGTCCCGGAAACTAAACAACAGCATGGTAACCTGCTGTTTTTTCTTTCCGCCAAATCAGAATCAGCTCTGCGGAACATGATAAAAGTTTTCCGGAAATATACAGACAGCATGGTACCGGAGAATTTACAAAACCTGAGTTTTACATTGAACCAGGGACGTGGGCATTTTGGTTTTCGCACTGCATTTTATGCCTCAAACCCCGAAGAGTTAAAAAAGCAGCTGGATTCGGGGCTTACTGTTTCAAAAGTAAGGAATACCGCCGTTCGAAAAATTTTCCTGTTTTCAGGGGCGCTAACAATTGATGAGTCTCAGCTGCCTGAATTCCATAAAAATAATCCATGGTTGTCTCCATATATACATGAATGCATTGACGCAAACCCGGCAAAAGATCTAACCCAAAGCCAGATTGATTTTATGATTCAGTATGCAGTTTATAAGGCTTTTGAAAAAATAGGATTGAATTCAGAAGACCTGCTGGGGTGGGGTACCGGCGACCTGGTGGTGGAAGTACTTATAGGCGAAAAGAAGCTGCCGGATGCTATGGAAGAGTGTATACATATTCAGATAGAAACACCACCTGATTTTGAAAAGAGGCTGGAGAAGATTTTAATGACTTATGCGCAAAAAAGTTTTGTACTGTTCATCGAAATGGGTGTGGAAGGAATATTTTCGAACGGATTCCGAAAATTTGCTACAAAACAATTCAGAAACAGGCTCAATGTGCTGAGCGCCGTATCATTAAATGGTAATGGTTTTTTTTCGTACCTGGCCAATCTGTATATGGATGGTCAGGACCTCGATCTTGGGCCTTTCTACTCAAACCTTTCTGTTTCAAGGATCGCAATCCCAGGCTACCCTTTCGAAAGAAAGCGTTGTTGGATCCGGGAATACGGCGAAGTAGCTGGGGGCAGGCAATTGGGCGAATCCGACCCTTCATTCATTAAGTGTACAGCAGTGGTGCAGGAAACAACAAAAACACCGGGGGAAGCAGCAGCGGATGATGAAGAAACGGGCTGGACGGATACAGAAATCGCTGTTTCAGATATATGGAAGACAGTTTTAAAACGAGATTCAGTTGGCAGAAACGAAGATTTCTTTCAGCTGGGCGGACATTCATTGCTTAGCGCAAGAGTAATCTCCAGGATCGAAAAAAAATTCAGGGTTAAATTATCTTTTAAGGATGTATATACCTACTCAACAGTTGAATCGCTGGCCAAAGGGATAGACCGGTTAAAAAGTGAACAGAACCTTTCATACCTTTTGCCGGAGATTGAATCTGTGGGAAATGTTTCAAAGGTGAACCTTTCTCATGCGCAAAAGCGTTTATGGCTGATCGAACAATTAGAAAAAGACAGTGCCTCATTCCTTACCTATCACGCACCTTATGCCTTAGCCGTAAAAGGAGCTTTGGATACCGATAAATTCAGGATCGCTTTTGATAATGTGATCAGCAGGCACGAGATCCTGCGTACCATTTTTATCAGTGAAGACGGGATTCCATACCAACACATACAAAGTTCAATCAATCACAGGATCGTTTTTACTTCTTTTGAAAATGAAGCAGACCCGGAAGCTGCACTTCAAAAACTCATCCGTGAAAAAACGGCTGAAAAATTTGACCTCGAAAAAGGACCGTTGCTGAAAACCTTTATTGCAAAAAAATCACCTGATGATTTTATTATCCTCTTTATCATGCACCATATTATTTCAGACGGATGGTCGATGGGGGTTCTTATGAAAGAGATCATGCATGCTTACAATGCAGGTTCCGAAAATGAATACCTGCCACCGCTGCCCTTCCAGTATAAAGATTATACCTGTTGGCATAATAAACTGATGAAGAGTGATTTCATTGAAACGGCCCGGAACTACTGGAAAGAAAAAATGAAGGGGCCACTGCCGGTACTGGAACTCCCGGTTGACTATCAACGTACAGGTATCCAGTCTTTTTCAGGCAGATCATGGAAATTTAAGATTGACGGGGAACCGGGAGCAGGCCTGCAGGCGTTTTCAAAACAGCAAAATGCAAGCCTGTTTACTACACTGGTTAGCCTCGTAAGCATACTATTGCATAAATACACTAAAAGCAATGATATCATTGTAGGTACACCGGTAGCCGGAAGGATAAAGCCTGAACTGGAGCAAATGATCGGGTTCTTTGTAAATACTCTGGTCTTTAGAAATAAATTATCGCCGGATCAGAAATACCTGGAATTTCTGGAAGAGGTAAAGCAAACTACTCTTGAAGGCCTGGAAAACCAGCTATTCCCATTTGATATGATTGTGGATGAGTTTGTAACAGAACGCCTGGCTGACCGGAACCCTGTATTTGATGTGATGGTAGTGCTGCAGAATAATGCTGTTGAAAATCTTTCTATCCATGGCATAGAAGTAACGATGATGAATATTGCCAACGATGTTTCATTTTTCGACCTGATGTTCTCTTTCTGGGAAGTAGCCGACGGGCTGGATATTGAGATTAATTACAATACCCGCCTCTATCAGGACTCAACCATTGTATTGATGGGGCAGCATCTTATTTCACTGATGAAACATGTTACAGAAGACCCCGCAAAACGGATCGCTGATATTGAAATGATTTCGGCCTATGAAAAAAATACACCCGGAAAAAGCCGAACCATATCTTTTAAGGTTTAAAAACAAACTATATGAATTTGAATAAAGAACAACTTGAAACATTTCATCGCAACGGCTACCTGCTGATCGAAAATGTTTTCTGTACAGAAGAACTGGCGTTAATAGAAGCTGAAATTCTAAGGCTTAAACAAATCGACTGCCAAGAGCGGATACTCGAAAAAGACGGATCTGTACGGTCTTTTTTTGCACCCGAAAAACAAAGCAATATACTGGGCCTTGTTACCCGTTTAAAGAAGATGGTGAAGCCGGCCGAAAGTATCCTGGATAACCAGGTGTACATACATCAAAGCAAACTCAATACCAAACAGGCATTCATAGGAGATAAGTGGGACTGGCACCAGGATTATATTTTCTGGCAGAAAGATGATGGGATGCCATCGCCCGATGTGTTGAATGCAATGATTTATGTTAATGAAGTAAACGAATTCAACGGGCCTCTTTTTGTAATACCGGGTTCGCATCTGCTGGGTGTAGTGGAAGATACGGCGGCAGGAAAATCAATGGAAAACGAAAGTGAATGGTTTAAAAAGTACCAGCAAAGTAAGTCTTATATGTCGGCACTTACGGTTAATCTTAAATACACTATTAACCAGCAAACCGTTACTGAATGGGTAGATAAGAACGGTATACGTTCCACAAATGGGGCGGCGGGCAGTGTATTGTTTTTTCATGGCAATATTTTTCATGCATCGCCAAGTAATGTATCGCCCTGGAACAGGGACACGTTCCTGGTAACTTATAACAGTACTGATAATAAGCTGAAGGATATAGAAAATCCAAGACCAACATTTATAGCAAACAGAGACTTTACGCCCATTAAAACAATTGATGACAGCAGCCTGCTTGATTTAGCCGGTAATAAAGCTTAAAATATCCGTAGCGTTATTAAACCCTGAAGTGTTAACCCATTTGGAAAAAATGAATACATATGATTATTGTTGATGAAAAACAACTCATTCAGAAAATAGAGGAGAAATATTGGCTGGATAAGGCCAAGGGGGCTATAATGCCTTCGCTTGTTCCATCATGGTGTGAAGCAGGAAATGATATCGGCAGACAGCATTTTCTGATTACGGATGAAGATATACACCGGGGAATTGAAAAAATATCCGGAGGAGATGCTGAAGCACAATATATCATATTGCTTGCTGCACTGGAACTGCTTGTTTTCAAATATTTAAATCAGCCGGAGATTGTCATCAGTGCTCCTGTTGCTAGCTCCAAAAACGGAACTGTTGCCAACCAGTTTTTTTTCAGGAATGAAATAAGACCAGGGATGACGGTTGCTGAACTGCTTGATGAACTGGCAGAACAGCTGCTGGCGGGGTTGGATAAAATTACGACTGATCTTTCTTATTTCAAAGAAAAGATCAGAATGGCTAATGAAGATGAATACCGGGCATTGGAAAAGGTAGGATTCGTTGTAAATAACAGCGTTGGCGCAGCTACATTTGTTAATGATGCTGGCCTTTGCTTCACGATCAGCACAGGTGAAAAATTCATAGAGATTCAGATCGCTCACAAGCTTTCAAAAGAGGCAGGGCAATGGATAACCGCATTGGGGAAACATTATGAATATATCTTGAAACAAATACTGGTAAACCCAAAAGCAAATATTGGGGATATCTGCGTGCTGAATGAAAATGAAAAAAAAGAATTGGTTTTTGGGTATAATAATACTGTTTTTAAATATGAAGAAAATACAGTTAGTTGGCTTTTTGAAAACCAGGTTATTCAAACATCCGCTTCAGCAGCGCTGGTGTTTAATGGAAAAGTGTTCACTTACGGCGAACTTAATAAAACGGTAAACCAACTTGCTGATTTTCTTATTGAAACGTATCAAGCCGGTGAAAATAAGGTGATCGCCGTAATGACTGAAAGATCGGAGTGGAGCGCCATTGCAATGCTTGCAATTATTAAAACGGGCGCCTGTTATCTACCCCTTGATCTGAACCTGCCGACCGCCAGGACAAGCTATATCATTCAAAATGCAAAACCGGTGGTTTTATTAACCGAACTGGGCAGTGATGAAGAATATTCCGGGTTAGATGTTTCTTTGCCTTTGAAAAAACTGACCGACATTCCGTTGGCCAACTACAACACCAGCAATCCTGTTCGCCGGCTGCCGCTCGACATACCGGCATTCCTTATTTATACTTCCGGTTCTACCGGTAAGCCAAAAGCCGTGGTACAAACTCACCGTACACTCACCAACCTTATTATTTGGGATAATGAAGAGGTTGGTTTTTCAAGAGGCTCATCCATTTTACAGTACTCATCATTTGCATTCGATTCTTCGCTGCATGATATTTACTATGCACTAAGCAGTGGTGGTACGGCACATATAGTTCCGGAAGATATGCGCCTTGATTATCCGGCAATGGCCGATTATATTACAAGTAAAAAGATCAGTATTGTTTCATTGCCCTTTACGGTAATGGCGGGTTTTTTTAATGCCATTGATATGCACCTGCTTGATGGCCATTCAATACAACATATCATATCTACCGGAGAACAGTTACTGGTCGGGGCAAGGCTCGAACAATTTCTTGCCGCAAATCCCGCAATAAAACTGCATAATTTTTATGGCCCTTCAGAAACACATGTAGTAACGGCTTTTTCGGTTACCGGGGCCGATATCCTTTCCAAAAGGGTTCCCATTGGTAAACCGGTATATAATTCACAGATATATATATTGAACGATAAACTGGAACTGGTTCCCTCGGGAATGACCGGTGAAATTTATATTGGCGGGCATAACCTTGCACTCGGTTATCTTGATGAACCCGAACTCACCGAACAAAAGTTCATTAATAACCAGTTCAGCTATAATGAAAGGATATATAAATCCGGAGATCTGGGAAGATGGCTACCCGGAGAGATACTGGAATACCTGGGACGAATTGACCACCAGGTAAAAATAAGAGGTTATCGTGTGGAATTGGGAGAGATAGAAAAATTGATCCTTAAATCAGGAAGCATTTCAGAAGCGCTGGTGACAGAACGTGGCGAAGGAGAAGACAAGGAACTAATCGCTTATTTTGTATTAAAGCAGGGGCAGCAGGCGCCGGATATCGCTGCATCACTTTCTGAAACGCTTCCGTCGTATATGATACCGGCCTATTTTATCCAATTAACTGAATTCCCGTTAACCTCAAATGGAAAACTGGATAAAAAGAAACTTCCGGCCCCGGTACGCAACAAGCAGCCTTATTGTGCCCCGGCTACAACAGAAGAAATTATTTTGGCCCGGATATGGGAGGAAACACTTGGTAAGACAGGTATAGGAATAGATGATAATTTCTTTGAACTGGGTGGCCACAGCCTGAAAGCCACCAGGATCATATCAGGCATATTTAAAGAATTAAAACGTAAAATAACGCTTAAGAATATTTTTCTTTTCCCTACCATCCGTAAACTGGCTGCATTCATGCTAACAGAAAATGAAGTACAGTTTTATCATATACCAAAACTTGCGTTGCAGGACAGCTATGAACTTTCCCATTCCCAAAAAAGGATTTGGGTGATTGACCAGTTTGAAGAAAATTCACTTGCTTATGTATTGCCAATGGCTTTTAATATTAAAGGGCTACTGGATCGGGAAGCAATTGTATGGGCATTTGAAAAAATTATAGCCCGGCATGAAAGCCTGAGAACAGTTTTTATAAATACAGATGGAGAACCGAGGCAGGTGGTCAAAAAACCGGGAGAACTGTCCGCTTCATTCAGGGTGATCAGTATCTCCAATGAAACGAATAAGGAGGAGTTTATTGAACATTATCTCAAAAAAGAAACCGCCACTCCATTCAACATGGAAAACGGCCCCTTACTGAGAGGAGCGATTATTAAGACAGGTGATGATAAACACGTATTGTCATTTACCATCCACCATATTATTTCCGACGGATGGTCCATGGAAATTTTCATAAAAGAACTGATGGCATTTTATAATGGCCGGGTAAACATGACGGAAACAGTGCTGCCCGAGTTAAGGATTCACTATAAAGATTTTTGTGACTGGCAGAATAAAATGCTTACGGATGGGTCGGTGGAAAATGATAAAAATTACTGGAAGAAAATGTTTGAGCATGATGTGCCCGTACTGGATCTGCCTACAGATCACAACCGCATGTCAAACCAGGTGAATGCGGGAGGGGCTGTTGTGGAATATTTTGATAGTGCACTGGTGAAGAAAATTAAAGCCTTTTGCCATGAACATGATATCAGTTATTTCATTTTCCTGGCTGGCATTATAAAAATACTCCTATACAGGTACACCGGCCAAAAAGATATTGTGATAGGTACTCCGGTTGCAGGGCGAAATCACCCGGATATCGAAGAATTGATTGGAGTTTTTATAAATACCCTGCCTGTGAGGGCTGAACTTACCCAGGATAAAATTTTTACGGATTTTATTAAGGAACTCAGGGACATCGTAACGGAAGCCTACCATCACCAGGATTATCCTTTTGATAAACTGGTAGATGACCTGAACCTTCAGCGGGACAATACAAGGAACCCACTTTTTGACGTACTGGTAAGGATAGATATTTTTGATGGTAATTCCTCAAACGAAAATACCCTTGAAATTGAAACGATCAATATCGGAACAGGGGTAAGTAATTTCGACCTGGTTTTCAATTTCGAACTGGCGGATAATGAACTGCGTTTGCTGATTGGTTACAACAGTGGCCTGTATAAAGAAGATACGATCAAACGAATGGCAGCCCATCTCGGTAATATCGCAACTGCGGTTACAGATGATGCTCAATCGCGATTGGGTTTCATACCATACCTGTCGCAACAGGATCACTCCTTGCTGGAACAGTTCAATAATACAAAAGCAGATTTTACAGGGTTTACCATCGATCAGCTGGCAACCCGTCTTGCCATAGAAATTCCTGATAATATTGTCATACGTGAAACGGAACGTGATATAACTTTTAAGGAACTCAGGTCCGATTCTAACCGCATAGCTGCGTTCTTACTTGCATCGGGTACCTGCCAGGAAGAGATAGTGGCTGTTTTTTCTGACAGAGGCGCAGGCATGATTAAATTGCTGCTGGGTATTTTAAAGGCCAACTGCGCCTATCTCCCGATAGATCCTGACCTTCCCGAAGAACGTATTCAGTTCATGCTGAATAATGCCGGGGTTAGCAGAATATTACTTAATAATGCACAACTACTTGCAAAATATAAGCTGGATGATTACCAATGCACCGTAATAACCAATGCCGCTGCTGATCTTTCAAATTATCCGGATAATGATCCGGCATTGGAGAAAAATAACAGCCAGCTGGCCTGTATTTATTACACATCCGGTTCTACGGGCAAACCTAAGGGAGTAATGCTTAATCATGCGGGCCTGGTAAACAGGGTCGAATGGTTCTGGAAAAATTTTAAATGTACCCGTGAAGATATCTACCTGTTTAAAACGGCTTATACATTTGATGTGTCTATGAGTGAAATGTTCATGCCCATTTGTTTTGGCTGTATCATGATGATCACAGATGATCATTCACTTGTTAATCCCCGGTTGCTTACCATGGCGGTGGAAAAATATGGTATAACCATTTTGCATTTCAGTCCAACCCTGCTGAATGCATTTCTGGAATCTGTTGACGAGGAAGATATCGCAAGAATGCACTCAGCAAGATATGTGCTTTCAAGTGGCGAAGCATTACCCAAAAACCTGGTTCAGAAATATTACCGGCATATGAGAGCACCTATTGTTAATTTATACGGACCAACAGAAGCTTCTATTGAAGTAAGCTGGCATACCTGTTCCGCTGATGATGAAGTGATTCCCATAGGTAAACCAATTGTCAATGTGGGGCTTCATATACTGGATGAAAACAATGCCCAGGTAGCTCCCGGCATTATAGGTGAGATATGCATTTCAGGTATCGCACTGGCCAGGGGATATCTGAATAATGAAATGATGACAAATGAACGCTTCGTTGGCGCGGCAATCAACAAAGAAAAAATAATTGTTTACAGAACCGGCGACAGGGGCAAATGGAATTATAAGGGCGATGTGGAATATCTGGGACGGAACGATAACCAGGTAAGTATCGGCGGTTACAGAATTGAACTTGGCGAAATTGAACAGAACCTGGTCGAGCATCCATCTGTAGGAAATGTATGCGTACTTAGTACAACCGGTAAAGATGATACCAGCAGCCTTTCAGCCTATATTCTTCTGAAACCGGCAGTAAGTGAAATACCTGAGATAGAGCCCGTTGCTGCAAGTAAAGAAGAATCAGTGCTTATTAATAATTTTAATACACAGTTCATCTGCTATGAAACCACTTTATTGCTTAACCAGTTATTTGAAAATGTTGTTGAAAAATTTTCCGGAAATACGGCTGTAGAATTTGAATCCTGCAAGTTAAGTTATCATGAATTAAATATACAGGCCAATAGGCTTGCACACGGGTTAAGGCAACGTTACGATATTGCTCCTGAAGACAGGATAGTCATCATGGCACCGCGTTCAGAAAAAATTATTATTGCCTTACTGGCTGTACTTAAGGCAGGTGCAGCGTATGTTCCGCTTGATCTGGATTATCCGGTTGAAAGGATCAACGGTATCATTAAAGATTGCGGATCAAAGATTGTTATCACCAACCGGTATGGTGCTGCCGGCATAGAGGATGAAAACATTTCTGTGATTGATATCGATGAACTGGATATCACGTTTGGCACAGAGATGGCAACAAATCCAGGGTGCATAAATATTCCTTCGCACGCAGCGTACCTCATCTATACTTCCGGCACAACAGGAAAACCCAAAGGGGTTATTGTGGAACACAGGAATATCTGCAGCATAGCCGCAGCCTGGATAAAAGAATACCGGTTAACTCAATTTTTACCCCGCACTTTACAGGTTGCAAGCATGGCATTTGATGTTTTTACCGGAGATCTGTGCCGCTCATTACTTATCGGAGGTTCACTGGTATTGGTACAGGATGACCTTCGTTTTGATACCGATCATCTTATACAGAAAATAGCGGAAAAGGAGATCAATTTTTTTGAATCAACCCCAACGCTGATTATAGCAATGGTAAAGCAGATGGTGAAATCGGGAATCAGGCCGCCCAAACTTGAACTTCTGGTGATGGGCTCAGATGCGTTGAATGTAAAGGATTATTTGTGGGTCAAGTCGCAAATGCCAGCAGGCTGTAGGGTAATCAACAGTTATGGTACTACCGAAACAACCATTGATTCCTGCTTTTTTGAAGGAGAGTTGCCTGCGGAATATGTTTCCGCGGTTATGCCTATCGGAAAGCCGATGACCAATACCAGGTGTTACATACTCAACCAGGCTTTTGAACAGGTGGGTATTGGTATTACCGGAGAACTTTTTATTGGTGGAAGCGGGGTTGCCCGCGGTTATATCAACGATGCTACACAGTCTGATGCTCGTTTTATACCAAGTCCGTTTAATAAAGGTGAGCGCTTATATAAAACAGGAGACCTTGCTTACTGGATGAAAGACGGTAATATTCAATTCGCCGGCCGCTCAGATTTCCAGGCAAAGGTTAGGGGATACCGTATCGAACTGGGAGAAGTGCAGGGAGCTATGGAAAATTGCCCGGGCGTTGAAAAAGCATTGGTAATGACAATAGGCAAACCCGGCACAAATGCACTGATAGGTTATTATGTTGGAGGAAATAACATGGAAAAGGAAGAGTTGGTTGCAGCTTTGGCAAAATTGATCCCGCAATATATGATTCCTGCTCATTTTGTAAAACTGGATGAATTTCCGTTAAATAAAAATGGGAAGATCGACAGGAAAGCACTTCCAAAACCGCTTATCGCTTACCAGGATTATGAGTTTGTGGCTGAGATAAGAGCCTATCTGAAAAACCGTCTGCCGGATTATATGATCCCGTCTAAAATTATAATCATGCCTGAGTTTCCGCTTACTACCAGCGGAAAGATTGATAGGAAGAACCTCCCTTCACCTAATGATATTGCATCAGAGCAATCTGGTAATTATGTAGCACCGGGAAATGAAATAGAAAAGGAAATGACTACTATCTGGCAGGAATTATTATTGGTAGACAGGATAGGAATAAAGGATAATTTTTTCGACCTCGGCGGTCACAGCCTCATCGCCACAAAGCTTGCATCAAGGATTTACAAACTCTATCTCATTAAAATGCCATTGAAGATACTTTTCAATAATCCAACGATTGAAAGCTTTTCAAAGGAGTTTGAAAAATTACTTGAACAACGGCAGGTTGGGTCGCATGATAATGCTGCTTCCAGGGTTCAGATAACGAAAATTCCCACGCAGGATCTTTATATGCTTTCTCATGCACAGCGCAGGTTATGGGTGTTGCATCAACTGGAACAAAATGCTTCGGTATACAATATGCCGGCTGCATTCAGACTCAGCGGTCATGTTGATATAAATATCCTGCAACGGTCATTTAATAACATAGTCGACCGCTATGAAATTCTCCGTACTGTTTTTATAACCAGGGATGGAGAACCATTGCAAAAAGTGATGCAAAGAAGTGAACTTGATTTCAGGATTAAGGAAACCGATCTTTCTGCAATGCCCGATGGAGCCAGCAAAGTACAAACAATGATTAGTGAAGAAGCCGGGTATATCTTCAACCTGGGTAAAGAGTCATTAATACGCTGCATGCTTATCAGGTTATCAGCCGGTAATTATGTTTTCCTTTTCAATATGCATCATATTATCAGCGATGGCTGGTCGGTGAAAATCCTGGTTAAAGAAATGATGTTATTGTACAGGTGTTTTGAAAAAGACCTACCCAATCCGCTTAAGCCACTTCATCTGCAATACCGGGATTATGCATACTGGCAGGCAACACAGCTGAACTCACCGGTTTTTGCTGTTCATAAATCCTACTGGGAAAAAAAGTTAGGCGGAAAGATACCACTGCTGGATATCCCTTCGGATTTTAAACGCCCGGTTACAAGATCTTCAAAAGGAGATACTGCCAGTTATAGCTTCCCGGCAATATTTTCAGACAAAATAAAAAAACTGTCGAAGCAGGAAGGTATGACTGTTTTTATGGTTCTTGTAGCCGGTTTAAAATCACTACTCTACAGGTATTCAAATCAGGAAGACATCATTTTGGGAATGCCCATTGCAGGAAGGTTGCATGCAGAACTGGAAGACCAGATGGGCATGTATGTAAATACGCTTGTACTGCGCTCTTCCATTAATGGTTCTATGAATATGGGGGAAGTGTTGCAGGAAGTTAAAGCCGTTATGCTCGGCGCTTTTGAACACCAGCAATACCCTTTTGATGAATTGGTTGATTCACTCGGACTTGACCGGAATATGGGACGTTCGCCTTTGTTTGATATAATGGTAGATATGGTTTCTGTTGATAACAACGAAACTGTGTTGCCGTTTAACCTCCCTTTCGAAATCCAATCATTAGGAACGCCGCATCATACGAGTAAATTCGACATCAGGTTTACATTCTTCAATAAACCGGGATGTATTGAGATCGCTTCTGAATTCAGTACTGACCTTTTTACTAAGGAAAGGATAGAGGTTTTATACAAACATCTGGAAAATTTTGTGCTGGCCGCAGCCGAGAACCTGTCTGCAAAAATTGACAGCATCGTTTATATCAGTGATGCTGAACAGCAAAACCTGCTCAGCAATTTTGTTCCTGGAAGGAAACAGGAATTTTCCGAAAATACAATCACCGAACTTTTTAGTAAAACTGCGTTGAAACATCGGGAAGCAACTGCAGTTATGGATGCATACACTTCTTTATCTTATAGCGAACTGGATGCTATGTCGGACACAATTGCCGCTAACCTCGTGTTGGGGTATAAGGTGGTAAAAGGGCACCATATCGTCCTGTGCTGCAAGCGTTCTGTAAAAATGATCGCCGCAATGATCGGGATCATGAAAGCAGGTGCAGTGTATATTCCTGTGGACCCGGGTATTTCTTCAACGCGGTTGGCCTATTTGATAAATGATTCCGCTGCCGATAGTATTTTACTTGGTGAGCCTGGCGTAAATATCAATGCTGAAACTATTCAAAAAGTTGAACTTGAATCGCTTTTTATTAAGCAAGCGCAAACAGCAGAGATAGATATGAAATGTCCGTGTCTTGAAGACGTAGCATACATGATCTATACTTCCGGTTCTACCGGCAATCCCAAATGTGTATTGATCAGCCATCGGTCTCTTAGCCATTATGTGCAGCAATTCATCACACAGTTCGGAATAAAAGCCACCGACAGAATGATACAGAGTGCGTCCGTTGCATTTAATAAAGCCATTGAAGAGATATACCCGGTACTGTTAACCGGCGGAATGCTTTTCGTTAGTGAAAAAGGAATTGCTGCGGCAGATGATCTGCTGGATGAAATTATCAGTCAACGCATCAGTATTGTTTCCACAGTGCCATCAATTGTACAGTATTTTAATGAAAGGGCCACAGACTTTGAAACCGTGCACCTGCTGATAAGCGGTGGAGATGTATTAAAAAGAAACCAGTTTAATAAATTCAGAAAGGAGCTGGATCTGTATAACACATACGGACCCACAGAAACTACTGGTTGTGCATCTTATTATAAGACAGACAGAAACCACCCCACTGATCATTTAACAGCCCCGATAGGCAGGCCGGTAGCGAATGCCCGGATATACATTCTTAATAAGGCACTGCAACTTCAGCCGGCTGGCGTACGCGGTGAGATGTATATTGGCGGCATGGGAATTGCCAATGGTTATTGGCATCTTGACAAGTTAACAAAAGAACATTTCATAAAAGATCCATATTGCCCGGGTGCATTAATATATAAAACCGGAGATTTTGCTTCCTGGTTGCCCGATGGTAATATTAATTTTGAGGGAAGGATGGATTTGCAGGTTAAAATAAGAGGAATCCGTGTAGACCCTGGTGAGATAGAAAATTCATTGCTTCAATATACGGGTATTGATAATGCAGTGGTTAATGCAGAAGAAATTGAAGGTGAGTATATTCTGACCGCATATCTCGTTTGCGGAAAACAGTTCAAAGAATCAGGGCTTATGGCATATCTAGAAGCAGGACTTCCTTCGTATATGTTACCCCGATATTTTGTTGAGATTGAAGAGATGCCGCTTACCACTAATGGAAAAGTGGATTACAAAAAACTAAGTGAATACAACAAGAACCATAAAAGAAAAGCAGGTGATGAAATTATTAAACCACGTAATAAAGAGGAAAAAGAGATGCTTGATATCTGGAAGGAAGTACTAAGTAATCAAAAGATAGGTGTTACAGATAATTTCTTCCATCGGGGCGGGCATAGTTTAAAAGGGCTCCAGCTTATCAGCAAATTAAACAGCAAAACAGGCAGCAACCTGAGGCTACAGGACCTGTTTAATTATCCAACCGTAGAAAAACTGATATTGCGTTTACATGATCAGCAAAAAGAAGCCGGTCTCCTGATCAGTTTCGGTAAGACCTCGTTAAGAAAACAAAATATATTCCTTATCCCGCCGGTGCTTGGTTCGGCTTCTGTGTTCAGTCCGTTGGCCGAAATACTGGAAGATAAATTTAATGTATATGGCTTCCAGTATTCGGGTTTTGGGAAAGATGAGCATATGGATGAATCCATTGAAGCAATAGCCGAAAGGTTCTGTATAATGACAAAGAAGATGGGCAAACATAGAAAGATGATCCTGGCAGGTTATTCAATGGGGGCAATGGTTGCGTTTGAAATTGCAAAGAAGCTTGAAAAAGAACATATCACTGTTTCGCTTTACCTGATAGACAGGGAAGCAACGGGGAATGACCCGCTTGATCCCGGAAACCTATCCGAAAAAATTGACATGGAAGCTGTGAGCAGCGAAATTGACAGCGACCTGCTTAACGACCCGGAGATTATGGGAGCCTATACCAGGATGTATCAGAATAATTTAAAATTGCTGGCGAATTACAATCTGGATGGATTGGTTGATGCCGATATCTCGGTTTTCGAATCAGCAGGCAATAAGACCAGGACGCAAATGAAAAACTGGAAAAAAATGGGGAAAAGTGATTTTTATTTTTATGAACTAACAAGAGGGCACTATGAAGTGTTTAATGGCGATAATCTCGGAATTATCAAGTCGGCACTTGAAAGAGAGGGTACATCATTGTTATAAAAGATTGCTTGTTAATTACCGGAGAACTGGTTTTCTGCGGCATAATGATTTTGTGTGTATATTGCCACATCCTTTACATCAGTACCTAAAAAGTGTTAATAAAGCGGGGATTCTAACCCCACGGAATTTAACGTTAGATCTTATAAAATGCTAACAGTTTTTTATTCGGATATAAATACTGCTTTTCAGGTAAATTCGTACGAGTCTGGCCTGGCTATGATGCCCGAGGTTATTAAAAACAGGATCGAAAAATTTTACCATCAGGATGACCGTAAACTAAGCTTGCTGGGCAAATTGCTGTTGTGCAAACAATTGCATTATCATGGACTTGCGGAAAAGTTGCCACTGCAACTCCTGCACGAAGATGAGTATGGCAGGCCGTATTTTCATTCGGAGTTTGATTTTAATATTTCTCACTCAGGAAAATATGCAATTTGTACTGCATCTAAAAATTGCCGGGTGGGAACGGATATTGAAGAAGTCCGGAAAATTAATTTTTCTGATTTTACTGATTTTTTCAGCAATAATGAATGGAATTTAATTCACAATGCCAATGATCCGCTAACTAGTTTTTATAAATTGTGGTCAAGAAAAGAAGCGTTGGTAAAAGCGGATGGAACCGGCATCCGTATTTTACATGAAATTGAAGCTATTGATGATACAGTGAGTATTGGAAACAGGGAGTTTGCCATCAAAGCTTTACAGGTTGATGATCAATACCAGGCCAGTATTGCATACACTGGCTCTGTACAAAAAATACTGGTGGAAAAGATATCCTTTAATTTTCGGGGAGTATCAGGCAATTACAACGCATATGTTAATATTTCAGAATTTTAAAAAGGCATACAACCGTGAAACAGTGATCGGGATCGAGAACCTGTTTCTTGATTCGGGGGTATATTGGATAAAGGGGGAAAATGGAACAGGGAAGAGCACTTTACTGAAAAGCATTGCAGGGCTTATTCCATTTGAAGGCCAGATAAGCTTGGCAGGGGTGATGAATAATGATAAGAACATTAATACTTACCGGCGTATGGTAAATTATGGGGAAGCAGAACCATTGTTCCCCGGTTTTTTAAAAGCCAATGACCTGTTAATGCTTTTTAAGCATGCAAAATCAGCAACTACAGAGCAGGTAGATTACCTGATAACAAAACTGGGTATAAAAAAATACCGGTATAAGCGCATAGGCGAGTATTCAAGCGGGATGATTAAAAAACTTTCACTGGCGCTGGCATTTATAGGAGAACCAACCCTTGTGCTGCTTGATGAGCCGCTGATCACCCTGGACGCAGATGCAGTTAATACCGTTCTGGAACTGATCGAAGAATACCATGCAAAAGGAGTGTCGTTTATCTTCACTTCTCACCAGGAATTGAGGGAAGATACTACATTCAAAGTGGAAATGTTTTTACTGGAAAATCATCAATTAAAGGAACTGCCATGATTCAGGTATTAAGAATTTCGCTCAAAATTTTCGTTTTTCAGTTTTACAAGGCCAACATGGGTTTTTTCTTTTTCTGGTTCATATTTTTTTTCGGGATTGTAAGCCCGAACTCACTCATCACTTATCATTTAGCGCTGATACAGGCGCAGGTTGATTCAACCCTTATATTGCTTGGCGCTATATTTTGCTGGGCCCTTTATGATATCATGTGCATCCGTTTTTTCGAACGTATCATCATCAAATACAGAGATTCTTTCCTGCACGTATTGCAGGTAGTTCCTTCTTCAAAACTTAACATGCTCATCGGTATATTCCATACCCTGGTTTTTCTGCCGTGTTTGATCTATGCCGTGATCGTAGCCATTATTGCCGGCAATCAGGCAAAAACGGATGTTGTGATCATCATCGGAACCTTTTTGATTTTTATTACCGTTGCAGGCACGTGGTTGTTAAAAATGAATTTGGCTAAACGTACCGCATCAAAAATGTTCCTGCTGGCGGGGTTGCTGGGCAACGGCCGCAGAACAATACATTATATCTTTTACCTTCTTCAGTTTATTTTAAGACAAAGAAAAGTTACAATACTGGTTTTAAAGATCGCTTCTTTCTTCCTGTTTTTTATTGTTTTTATCCGGTTGGGAGATGGGTTCGACAAATTCTCATTTACAAATGTGCTGTTGCTGATTGTTTACCTGCATGCTGTACTGGTATATCATGCACACAAATTCATAGAAGAGCAGGTTCGTTTTTTGAGAAACCTTCCAATTTCATTTGCGGGAAGGATCATTGTTTTTCTGGTTCCGGTATGCGTTATATTTATTCCGGAACTATTGTTTATGCTGGTTAACGGCCTGCCCATGCTTACCTCACCGGAGATCATAGTTTATTATCTTTTACTGGTCTCACAACTCTTACTTTACCTGTCTGTATTATATACGGCGAGTTATAAGTTAGGGGATTATATAAAAGTTCTCTTTGTTGTGGGGTTTGGGCTGGTTTTTTTATGCAGGGGCATAAACCTGTATTGGGTTATTTTGCTCCAGTTTGTGGCAGCTTTTATAATATTCAGAATCCGTTATTATAAATACGAACATGTGGTATTTATCACCTGATTAGTTGCACGCAATTTTCTTGACAATGATACAAATTACAAACCCCGGAGTACAGGCTTATGTAGAGCAGTACACTTCGCCCGAAGACCCCGTTCTTAAAGACCTGGCTGCCGTTACATCGGGCAGCCCTGTTTTCAGTGAAATGTTGTCTGGTAATTTCCAGGGGCAGTTATTAACCTTCCTTTGCTCACTGTTGCGTCCGAAACATGTACTGGAAATAGGAACATTCACCGGCTATTCAGCAATATGCATGGCCCGCGGACTGGATGTACGGGGAAAGATAACCACCATTGAGTACAATAGTGAACTTGAACCTACGATTCATGAATATTTAAAAAAGACCGGGTTTAATACCCAGGTTGAACTGATGACCGGGAACGCAATGGAAATCATACCCGGCCTTGATGGACCATTCGATCTTGTATTCATTGATGCGGATAAAAAAAATTATCTTAATTACTATAAACTGGTCATGCCGAAGATACTGAGCGGGGGCGTTTTGCTGATCGATAATGTTTTATGGCGTGGAAAAGTTACTGATCCGTCTGCAACGGATGCAGAAACTGTAAACATGCGGATATTCAATGATTTTGTAAAGAATGATGATCGTGTAACAAAAGTAATGCTTCCGGTAAGAGATGGATTATACCTGGTGCAAAAAAAATAAACCTACCAAGAAAATGTTTTTTGTAAAATACTACGGCCTGCTCAGGCAAAAGGGGTCATTCTCCCTTTTTAAGCTTATAATGCTGGGGCTTGTGGCGGGTTTGTCCGGAACTGCTTTGATCATCATTATTAACAACGTAATTGTGCTTGATCCGCAGAATAAAACTTTTTTCCCTGAACTGTTTGCCGCGTTCATGTCGGTCATGGGAACTCATTTTATTGTTCAAAGGGTTTACCAGGCAGCACTCTTAAAACTTTCGATGAACCTGATCTGGGAAGTGAAGATAAAATCATTGGATAATATCCGCAATGCTGATTTCCAGAAATTTCTTTCATTTGGTACCAATAAGGTTTATAATATACTCACTTCAGATGTTGTGAATGTAAGCCGGATAGGGCAAATGCTTGCTTCTATCATAGTTGCGGTGATCACCATTGTTTCATGCCTGGTGTATTTATTATGGCTTACTCCTGTAGGTTTTTTAATTTCGATCATTACGATGATAATGGTAGGCACGGTACACCTGTTCAATGAAAAAAAGATGAAAAGGAAGATTCAGGAAGCTGTTGTGGAGGAGGATGCTTTTTTTAAATATTTCGACTATATCTTTTTTGGTTTAAAAGAGTTGAAGCTGAACAGGAAAATAAGTGATGATCTGTATTTCAATCACATCAAACTATCAGGAGACAAAGCAAAAAAACTGAGGTGTGATGTGAACATAAGGTTTTTAAATAACACGCTTACTGGACAGATATTCTTTTTTGGAATCATCAGTTTGTTTTTATTTATTCTGCCATATTTCGATGTATCCCTGCTTTCAAATAGTTTTCAGTACATTCTGGTAACTCTGTATATCATGGGACCTGCTCAGATTGTGGCCCAGTTTATTCCCGAATTTTTTCATGCCAGTGTTGGCCTTGACCGTTTTCGGGAACTTGAAAAACTTGAAGAGTCCAGGGAAAATTCAGGCCCCGGAGCAGCAGCCTTTTCTGCAGCGCCTTCCAGGCTTGTTTTTTCTGAAGTGATTTTTCATTATGAGAAGACCTATGATGAAGAAGGGTTTTCGATTGGCCCGCTGAGTTTTGAGATGCTGAAAAGCGAAATCGTTTTCATTTCGGGGGGCAATGGCTCTGGAAAATCTACTTTTATAAGTCTCCTTACAGGTCTTTACCCTCATTCATCTGGCAGCATCATGGTAGACGACATGTTGATTGAACAGGGTTCCAAGCAGGCTTACCGATCACTCTTTTCTTCTGTATACACCGATAATTACCTGTTTGATAAAATCTTTGGCCTGGAAGGTAACTACGACAGGGAAATGAATGAGATTTTAAAAGAGTTGGGGCTGGCATCAAAAGTTAATTTTGTGAATGGTGCATTTTCCACAACAGATCTTTCTTTCGGGCAAAGAAAAAGACTGAGCCTTGCAGCTTCATTACTGGAAGACAAGCCGGTATATGTTTTTGATGAACTGGCTGCCAACCAGGATCTGGAGTTTAAAGATTATTTCTATAATACCCTGTTGCCTGCATTAAAAGCTAAAGGCAAGATCGTTATCGTTGTTACGCACGATGAAAAATATTTTAATGTGGCAGACAAACATTATAAAATGGAAGCCGGAAGAATATTCCCAATAACATAAAGCAAACTTCAAGGATTATGAAAGTACTGAGTTATGCTGATCATCACAACCGTTCCGGAAAACAAAAAATCATTTGTTTCAGTTTTGCAGGCGGCAACACTTATTCGTTTAACCCGCTGAAAAAATATATAGGGCCCCAGTTTGAACTGATTACAATTGATTATCCTGGTCGTGGTTTACGCATGAACGAGATACTCATGAAAGATATCGGGTCGCTCGTTAACGATATGTATCTCCGCTTATTACCGCATATCTCAGCAGGCCCCTATGTTATTTACGGACACAGTATGGGAGGTATTGTTTCCTACCATTTGGCAATGCTCCTGCGGAAAATGGGGAAGCGTCTGCCGACGGGTATCTTAATTACCGGTTGCAGGGCGCCTTCTACCTGGGATTCAAAGGAACCACTGCACAACCTGCCTTACCCCGAATTGAAAATTGAATTAGAGAAAATGGGTGGCATTCCTTCCGAAATTCTTGATGACAATGATTCCATGCGTTTTTTTGAACCGATTCTGCGGGCTGATTTTTCGGTAGTTGATTCGCATGTTTATGAAGAATATGAACCACTCCCCATTCCTTTTAAAATTCTCACGGGTACCGAAGAAGATATCAGCGAAGAGCATGCTATGAGATGGCAGACGGAAACGATATACCCCTTATATTTTAAACAGTTGAGTGGCGGACATTTTTTTATATTCGATCACCCGGAACTTATTGTTCGGGAAATGGAAGAAATGCTTTATACAGCCCGCACAGCACAATAGTATCCTTACACAAGTTTTATTTTTAACATAAAAAAAATTAACTATGACAGACAATTCTTTCCAGGAAAACGGGTATAAACTGATTAAAAATGTGATTGACCCGGCTCCATTTTATCAGCATTTGCGTGAATTGGAAGAAAAAGGGAAGGGCCTTAATGATACACAGGTTGCCGGCTCCAGGATATTCTATAAAGATCAGTTGTTCGAAAAATTGTTAAGCGACCTGCTTCCTGTATTGGAAGAACATGCAGGAGTTAAATTATTCAAAACATACAGTTTTGCACGGCAGTATGTAAAAGAAAATATACTCAGGTCTCATTACGACCGCAATGCCTGCGAGATAAGCGTTACAGTTTCTCTCGGGCATGAAGAAGAACCATGGCCGCTCTGGATCCTTGATAAAGATGAGATTGCCCGTTCTTTTAAAATTGAACCGGGAGATGCCTTTATGTTCAAAGGAATAGAAAATGCCCACTGGCGCGAACGGAATGTCTTTGGCAAATGCTCTCAGGTTTTTTTACATTATGTTGATCAGAACGGACCTTATGCAATACACAAAGACGATCGCAATGCAGGAAACTGGTTCAAGGTGAGACTTTTCAAAAGAGAGTTTAAATTCAGTATTATGCCTTCATATAGTAAATAACCTATTGTCCGGGGTATATACTTTTACTGACCGATCTTATTGAACACAACGTCATACAGGTGTTTTATTCCTCATCTTCCTATGTCATTATATGTTGCCGGATCATGATAAAATTTTTAAAAAAACTTCAATACATACTTAAACCAAAGCACATGAATCAACCTAAACCGTTAAACCAAAGCCAACGAACAGCTATCGTTGATATACTTCGCGGTTGGGCATTAATAGGCGTTGTACTAATGAATTATCTTGATTTTAGAAATCCCCAACAAAGTTCCGGAACTTTAATTAACGCCCTGAATGCTTTTTCCTTTACGGTCTTTTCCCCTTCTAAAGTATGGGCCCTGTTTTCAGTCCTTTTTGGCTATGGGTTTGGACTTATTTTCGAAAAAATCAGATTGTCCAATCAAAACCCGGATCTTTTCTTTCTGAAGCGAATGGCAGTGCTTTTCCTCTTCGGTGTCTTCAACACTGTTTTCTTTTACGGGGATATCCTGCACGATTATGCTTTACTCGGCTGTTTGTTATTACTGTTTAGAAAAATAAAAGCAAGAACCTTGTTTTATATAATTATCTGCCTGCTGATTGCGGCTTCATTTATTAACGCCTATGTAAATACACACTGGATCGTTTCATATAAAAAAGAGACTGAAATTTTCTGGAACAGCTATATGGGAAAAAATCTTCCAGCCATTATTAAAGCGAATTTCATTTACTGTTATGTAATGGAGATAAAGGCGATAGGGTATATAATTAATGTTCACCTTCAGATGTTTACCATGATGCTGCTTGGCCTGGCATTGATGAAAAGTAATTTTTTTACCAAGGTTATTTATGATAAAGTACAATTTAAAAAAATAGTACGTCTTTCTTTTACTACACTGATTTTGGTTATGGCTTTCCATTTTGCGGTAACAGGTTTGAATGGAACCATTGTATTCAGGTACTTTGATGATTTTTACCTGGTTGCAACAGTTTCCATGATGTGTATCGTTCTGCTGATCTGCTGGCTAAGTATTTTGGGCAAAGCAAAAGGTTTCTTCGGTTTGCTGCAGGTTGCAGGGAGTATGACCCTTACTAATTATATTGTACAAAATATTCTTATGTTAATTCTTTTTTCCGGTGCTGGGTTTGCGCTAGGCTATAAAAAGAACGAATTGTTGTATTATGGATTGGCACTGGCTGTTTTCGTGGCACAGGTGTGGTTTAGCAAATGGTGGCTACGCAGGTATAACTTTGGCCCGCTTGAGTGGTTGTGGCGTTGTTTGACTTATGGGACCAAGTACCCTTTGAAAAAAGCAGTTGTGGATAAACCCGGTATATAAAACGGGTATTTTTTATAAAATACGGCTAAGCCAGCCCTCTTTAGCTATTTCAAATTGCATCCTGTAAACGATTTCAAAATGACCCTTAACCAATATTGCCGCTAATCAGGCGGAGAAGCCTGTAAATACTATGTTGTTAGCAGTAAAGGGGGATGTGGAAGTTTCAAAAACTCAAAATTCTCGCTATATCTTCTGGTATTAAGTTCGAACTGGCGGAAGCCATCCCGACACAACAACCTAAGCCCTTCGATTTATTTCGAAGGGCTTTTTTGTTTTCAGGAATTTATGGTTTGTGATCAGGAGGTCGTCCCGATAGCCCTCGGGACCATCCCGACACAACAAACTAAGCCCTTCGATTTTTATTGAAGGGCTTTTTTGTACCTGTATTTTTGAATGCTAATTTAAAATTTGCGTAGGCTTGTAAACTCCTTGTATTAAATTTTCCTTATTGTTCTTTTTCTTCCTGGTATTTTTTTTCTTACATACATACCAAATTGTATGCGGATTGCACGGTTCATTGCGTATGCTGTTTTCATAGACACGCCGATATCTTCGCTGAGTTTTGTAATACTAGTGCTTTTTTGCTGCAACGAAATAAGGTACATAGCAGCAAACCATGTAGTGAGCGGTATCTTACTCTTGTGAAAGATCGTTCCTGTTCTAACATTAAATTGCCTGTTGCACCCACTGCATTTAAAGGTTCTTTCATTATCATAACGGTATACTTTATCATGGCCACAGCCCTGGTACACACATTTTATCTCCTCCGCCCATCGAATTTGTTCCAGGTAATCTTTGCATATCTTTTCAGAATTGAAATGAGCAACTACTTCATCCAAATTGTTAAAGGATTGAAAATTAAATGTCATGATGAATAAAAGATTAAAAAGAGGTTTTTAATTTCAGGAGCATTTCGGTATCAAACGTTTCTTCAATAATATTTATTGAAAATATGTCATTTATTTTCATTAATTTTTGATAAAATAAATGATACTATGAAATATGCCCCGCTAAAAAATTATATTAATGGTAATTTTATTGCCTCTTCTTCTACCAGAACAATGGAAGTAATATCTCCATTGGACGGGACATTATTGTCTACTGTTCCCATGTCATCAGCAAAAGAACTGGATGATGCAGTTAAAGCTGCCACGGCAGCATTCCCGGCCTGGAGTAAAACACCTATCAAAGAAAGGGTACAGGTTTTCTTTCGTTATAAAACATTACTTGAAAAACACCTGAAAGAACTGGCTGAATTGTGCAGCGAAGAGAATGGAAAAACCTATGGAGAATCTGTTGCAGAAATTGAAAAATGTATTGAACTTACAGAATTCGCAACTTCTTTACCACAACTTGTTACCGGCGAATTGCTGGAAGTGAGCCGGGGTGTGGAATGCAGGACTGAGCATGTTGCTTTAGGTGTTGTAGCTTCAATAGTTCCTTTTAACTTTCCAAGCATGGTTCCTAACTGGACATTGCCAAATGCCATCGCACTTGGTAATTGCATGATCATGAAACCATCGGAGAAAGTACCATTGAGCTGCGGACGACTGGCAGAATTATTAAAAGAAGCAGGTTTACCTGATGGTGTTTTTAATGTAGTGCATGGCGATGTTGAAATTGTGGAAGCTATTTGTGATCATCCGAAAATAGAAGCCGTTTCATTTGTTGGTTCAACGAAAGTTGCAAAAATTGTTTACCAACGTGCGACTTCAAATTATAAAAGATGCCTGGCTTTAGGCGGTGCAAAAAACCACCTGATGGTTTTGCCTGATGCCATACCAGGTATGACTGCACAGAATGTTGCTGCCAGCATGAGCGGTTGTGCAGGCCAGCGTTGTATGGCTGCCAGTGCCATGATCGGTGTTGGAAATGTGGATGCCATTATTGATAAAATTTGTGAAGAAGCCAGGAAGATCATTCCGGGAGAAAATTTAGGAGCGGTTATTAATAAAGAAAGCAAAGACAGAATTGAAAGATATATAGGCGAAGCTGAAAAAGATGGAGCCAAAATTTTGGTTGATGGACGCAACACAAAAGTGAACGGTAAAGAGAATGGTACTTATGTTGGACCAACGGTGATTGATTTTGTAACGCCGCAAATGAGTGTTGCAACAGAAGAGATCTTTGGTCCCGTAATTTCCATCATGCGTACCAATACAGTTGATGAGGCCCTGGCGATCGAGAATGCAAATCCTTATGGTAATGCAGCATCCGTGTTTACCCAAAACGGCGGTATGGCCCGTTACATTATTGACCGTGCAAGCGCCGGTATGATCGGTGTGAACGTGGGGGTGCCTGTACCAAGAGAGCCCTTTAGTTTTGGCGGATGGAATGAAAGTAAATTTGGTGTGGGCGATATTACAGGTAAGAGTTCAATAGAATTCTGGACGAAGTTGAAGAAGAGCACGACGAAATGGAATGCTGAGGCCGGGGTGAATTGGATGAGTTAAACCCCTGTCCCCTAAAGAGGGACCTAGATTGTTACTGTATAATTTAATTACAGGTTCTCAAAATTTAAAATTGCAATAAAAATAGAATTATGTCAGAAACAAAAACTGCTCCTGCATTAGCCGAGACTAAAAGCTCCCCTTCAGGGGCGGGGGGGCAAATCGTTCAGAATAACCTGGACTACACTTTATTCTCCTGGAGCAAGCAAAAAGGCATTGCACCCATTGCAGTTAAATATGCCGAAGGTGTTTATCTCTATGATTATGATGATAAAAAGATCATCGATTTTTCATCGGGATTGATGAATGTGAATATTGGCCACGGGGATCAAAGAATTACCGAAGCTGTGGTTAAGCAGATGCAGGAAGTGAGCTATGTTACGCCAAGCTGCGTTACCAAAGTGCGTGGTGAGTTGGGAAAGAAACTGGCAGAAATTTGTCCCGGCGATCTGAACAAAGCATTCTTTACTTTATGTGGAGCAACATCTATTGAAAATGCAATTAAGCTGGCAAGATTATATACAGGCCGCCATAAAATATTAAGCCGCTATCAATCCTATCATGGTGCATCCATCGGCGCTATCAGCGCCAGTGGAGATCCACGCAGGATTGCCGTGGATGCACAGCAGGCGCCGAACTTTATACATTTTGATCTTCCTTATTTATACCGCTGGGAATATGGCGAAGAAAATATGCTGAAAGAATCTGTTGCACAGTTGGAAAGAATGATCGCCTATGAGGCTCCGGGAAATATTGCGGCTATTTTACTGGAAGGAGAATCGGGTTCATCAGGTTGTTTGCAATATCCAAAAGGGTATTTGAAAGCTGTAAGGGAAATATGCGATCAACATGGCATCTTATTAATTATGGATGAAGTGATGAGCGGCTTTGGCCGTACCGGTAAATGGTTTGGTTTTCAAAATCATGATATTGTTCCGGACATGATCTGCATGGCTAAGGGATTGACCTGTGGTTATCTTCCATTTGGTTGTTTAATGGTGAGTGATAAGATCGCATCAAAGTACGATGACAATGTAATGGCCCTGGGCTTAACTTATTCTGCTCACCCTGTTAGCTGTGCTGCTGCATTGGCAACCATAAAAATTTATGAAGATGACGGCCTGATAGAAAATACAGTTGCCATGGGAAAATATATGGAAGAACAGGTTGAATTACTAAAACAAAAACATCCTTCCATTGGCGATTTCAGGAACACCGGTTTGTTGGGTTGTATTGAACTGGTGAAGAACAGAACTACCAAAGAACCGATGGCTCCATTCAATGCAAAGCCTGATGAAATGGTTGTGATGAATAAAGTAGCAGCCAAATTAAAAGAACTTGGGCTATACACTTTTGTGAGGTGGGGCTATATTTTTGTTGCGCCACCTCTTTGTGTTACCAAAGAACAGATCGATGAAGGATTAGCGATCATCAGTGAAGCAATAAAAATAGCTGATTTGGAAATTAGTTGATTTGATGATGAAGTTAATCTTCAAATCATCAAATTGTCAAATCATCAAATAAATTTAATGACCGAAACTAACCACGAAACTTCTCTTTACAACGAAGACCTTGCACCCATTTCGCAAGACAAGCGTACCTGGGGAACCTGGAACTATGCTGCCTTATGGATAAGCATGAGCCTGTGTATACCTACCTACATGCTGGCGAGTTCGCTAATTGAAGGAGGAATGAACTGGTGGCAATCTATCCTCACCATTTTTATTGGTAATACAGTTGTTTTAATTCCAATGATTTTAAACGGACGTGCAGGTGCAAAATATGGAATTCCTTTTCCTGTTTTTGCAAGAGCAAGTTTTGGAACATGGGGTGCAAATATTCCGGCTTTGTTAAGAGCTATTGTTGCCTGCGGCTGGTTTGGTATTCAAACATGGATCGGTGGTTTTGCTATTTACCAGATGATGAAACTGTGGATCCCTTCATTAGCAACTTTGCCACAAATTTTTCCTGACTCCTTTGGGTTACAAACCGGCCCTGCCATTTGTTTCTTTATTTTCTGGCTGTTGAATATGTGGGTAGTTTATTTAGGTGTTGAAAGCATCAAGAAATTATTAGTATTCAAAGCATTCTTTTTACCATTAGCTGCGCTGGCTTTATTGTTTTGGGCAATAAATGCAGGTAATGGTTTGGGGCCAATACTTTCTCAACCTGCAAAATTATCCGGGCCATCTTTCTGGGCTTTTTTCTTTCCGGCCTTAACAGGAATGGTTGGTTTTTGGGCAACATTATCATTAAATATTCCTGATTTTACACGATATGCAAAAAGCCAGAAAGCGCAAGTGAACGGACAAATAATTGGCCTGCCGCCATCTATGACCTTGTTCGCATTTATTGGTGTAGTAGTTACCTCTGCCACTTTTATCATTTATGGCGAAACCATCTGGGACCCGGTTGTGCTGGCCGGCAAATTCGAAAATAAGTTATTGGTAAGTATCGCCATGATCGCTGTTGCCATTTCAACCTTAGCAACAAATATTGCTGCCAATATTGTAAGTCCGGCTAATGATTTTGCAAACCTTTCCCCTAAAAAAATTAATTTCAGAACAGGTGGGTATATCACTGGGGTTATCGGTATTCTTATCTTTCCCTGGAAATTACTTGCTGACCCAAGTCAGTATATTTTTACCTGGCTCAATGGTTATTCAGGTTTATTAGGACCTATTGGTGGTATTATGATAGCTGATTATTATTTTATTAGGAAACAGCAACTGGTCGTTGATGAATTATACCAACACAAAGGGCGATATGGTTTCAGTAATGGATTCAATGTAGCAGCCATCATTGCATTGCTGGTTGGTATTCTGCCCAACATACCTGGGTTTTTATTACAAATAAAATTGGTTTCTGCAACTACATTCCCGGTTTGGATATCAGACTTATATCATTATGCATGGTTTGTTGGTTTTTTTATAAGCGGCATTGTTTATATTTTCCTTATGAGGAATTCTAAAACAGAAATTGTAAATTTAGATATCAAGAATAATAAGTAACATGTCGATACTAATAAAGAACGCAAATATTATTGGCGCTGCAGATAATTATACAGGCGATATTTTTATCCAGGGAGAAAGTATTGCAGCGATAGGAAAGAACCTTGACATAAAAGCTGATAAAACAATCGATGCGACAGGCTTGCTGGCTTTCCCCGGTTGTATCGATCCGCATGTTCATTTGGAAATGCCTTTTATGGGCACATTCAGCAGTGATAATTATGAAACCGGAACCCGTGCAGCATTGCATGGCGGCACCACAACAGTGATAGATTTTATTCTTCAAAAGCAGGGTAACTCTTTGTACGATGCCTACAACGAATGGAGTGGCCGTGCAAACGGAAATGCAGTAGGAGATTATAGCTTTCACATGGCTGTAACAGACTTTAATGAAAATACCTGTAAGGAAATTGTTGACCTGGTAGAAAAAGAAGGCATCACGTCTTTTAAAATATTCATGGCTTATAAAGGTGCATTGATGATCGATGATAAGCAGATGGTTGGTTTGATGAATGAAGTGAAGAAAAGGGGCGGTATGGTTACGGTACATGCAACCAATGGCGACATGATCGATTTCTTAATTGCAAAAAATAAAGCCGAAGGAAACCTTGCCCCTATCTATCACTATTTATCCCAGCCAGAAATTACCGAGGCAGAAGCATCAGAACGTTTTGCATCTATTGCAGGCTATACCGGTTGCCCTGGTTATATTGTACACATGACCTGTGAAGGTGCTTTGAATGCTGTACGTGCCAACAATAGCCACAATCAGAAAGTATACGCCGAAACCTGTATTCAATATTTGTTACTCGATGCTTCTTTATACGATCAGAATTTTGAAGGAGCTAAGTGGGTAATGAGCCCGCCACTAAGGGAGAAAAAAGACCAGGAAGCTTTATGGGCTGGTATTAACCAGGGATTGGTACAAGTGGTTGCAACAGATCATTGTCCATTTACCTGGGAGAAAAAATTATTAGGAAAAGATGATTTTTCAAAAATACCAAACGGACATCCGGCAATTGAACATCGTGTTGAATTATTATACAGCGAGGGTGTTGGCAAAGGAAGAATAACAGTCAATAAATTTGTTGAAGTGTTATCAACCAATCCTGCAAAAATATTCGGCATGTTTCCGCAGAAGGGTTGCATAGCACCGGGGTCAGATGCTGATATTGTTTTGTTTGACCCTCTTAAAGAGCATTCTATCAGCGCAGCAACACATCACATGAATACCGATTACTCGGCCTATGAAGGGTGGCAGCTGACCGGTAAAACAAAAACAGTTTTATTAAGAGGGCAGGTTGTTATCGATGACAACCAGTGTCTTGTTGAGAAAGGAAACGGTAAGTTTATCAAGCGCAATAAAGTAGAAGGAAAAATATAATTCAAAAGTCAAAATTTAAAAGTAAAAAAATGCCACGTATAGTTAAATCAGGCCTTATTCAAATGTCGCTTCCCAAAACTGAAGGTGAAGGAACCATACCGGAAATTGTAAATGCCATGGTGCAAAAACATATTCCATTAATTGAAGAAGCCGGTAAGCAGGGTGTGCAGATACTTTGCCTGCAGGAAATTTTCAATACACCTTATTTCTGCCCGGGACAGGATAAAGCATGGTACGAAAGTGCAGAATCTGTTCCTGGTCCTACAACCGACCTGATGGCAACCTATGCAAAGAAATACAACATGGTCATCATCGTCCCTATTTATGAAAAAGAACAGGCCGGTGTTTTATACAATACCGCTGCTGTGATAGATGCTGACGGAACTTATCTTGGCAAGTATAGAAAAAATCATATTCCGCATACCAGTGGCTTCTGGGAAAAGTTTTTCTTCAAGCCCGGAAACCTTGGCTATCCTGTGTTCCAGACAAAATATGCAAAGGTTGGCGTGTACATTTGTTATGACCGTCATTTTCCCGATGGTGCAAGATGTTTGGGATTGAATGGTGCTGAGATCGTTTATAATCCTTCAGCAACCGTTGCGGGTTTGTCTCAATATTTATGGAAGTTGGAACAACCGGCACATGCAGCAGCCAATGGTTACTTTATGGGCTGCATCAACCGTGTTGGTGAAGAAAAACCATGGAACCTCGGTAAGTTTTATGGCAGCAGTTATTTTGTTGATCCCCGTGGACAAATTTTTGCGCAGGCCAGCGAGGACAAAGATGAATTACTGGTTGCAGAATTTGATCTTGATATGATCGAAGAAGTGAGAAGCGTTTGGCAATTCTTCAGGGACAGGAGGCCGGAGACTTATGGTAAGTTGACAGAGTTATAACTTTGATTGTTCGCCACAGAGACGGAGAGCCGCAGAGGATCAACTCTGCGCCTTTGCGCCTCAGCGGTAAAATATAAACTATGCCGATAACAAATAACAGATTATCTCAACAGCAATTCGCCGAAAACTTCAGCGACATTCATCCGCCGTTTGAAACAAAGGATGCAGCATTGGTAGAAGCCAACCGCTGTTTATTTTGTTATGATGCGCCCTGCATGAAGAGTTGCCCGACAAGCATTGATGTTCCTAAATTCATTAAACAGATCGCTACAGAAAATGTAAAAGGATCGGCGCATACCATTTTTTCAAGCAATATCATGGGTGGTGGCTGCAGTAAGGTTTGCCCTGTAGAAAAATTATGCGAAGGAGCCTGTGTGTATAATTTCATGGAAGAGGAACCTATCTCTATTGCAAGGTTACAGCGCTACTCAACTGAAAAAGCAATGGCTGCAAACTGGCAGTTGTTTAAAAGGAAAGAATCAACAGGTAAGAAAGTAGCAATAGTTGGTGCTGGCCCGGCAGGGTTGAGTTGCGCCCATGTTTTATCAAGAGAAGGAATTGATGTAACCATTTTTGAAAAAGAAAGTAAAGGTGGTGGATTGATGACTTATGGGATTGCTGCTTATAAAGTAACCCCACAGTTTTGCGAAGATGAGGTGAATTATATTTTAGGTATTGGCGGTATTGAAATAAAATACAACCAGGAACTGGGAAAAAATATTTCTCTGGCGGAACTGCAAGGGGATTTTGATGCGGTTTATTTAGGAATTGGGGTAGGGCTTGCAAGGCAACTGGAAATTCCCGGTGAAGAACTGGAAGGTGTGGAGGATGCGATCAAATTTATTTACGACATAAGAGATAAAGGATTTGATAAAGTTGCTGTAGGGGATAAAGTAGCTGTGATCGGTATGGGTATGACGGCCATCGACGCCGCTACACAGGCAAAACGCCTTGGAGCCAAACAGGTTACCATGGTTTACCGCAGAACAGAAAATGAAAAACCCTGTACACAGGTTGAACTTGATATTGCCAAACTGGATGGATGTGAAATTATCTGGCTTGCAGCGCCAAAAGAAGTTATTGGTGAGAACGGAAAAGTTACACAGCTTGTTTGCAGCAAAATGCAATTGGGAGAACCTGATACCAGCGGAAGAAGGAGCCCTGTTGATACCGGCGAAACATTTTCCTTAGAAGTTGATATGATAATTAAAGCAGCAGGTCAAATGCCTTTTGAAGAATTGGTAATGAACAATGGCATTGAAAATAAAAGCGGTAAAATTGCTTTGAAAGATAAAGCATCAACTAGTATACCTGGTGTTTTTGCCGGTGGTGATTGCGTGAACGGTGGCAAAGAAGTAGTAGATGCGGTGCAGGCAGGTAAAGATGGAGCTGCTGCGATTTTAAATTTTATTAATAAAAATTAAACCACTAAGACACGAAGACGCAAAGAAGCACTAAGCTTTGTGTTACTTAGTGAACTTAGTGCCTTCGTGGTTAAAAAAAATATTATGGCAGACATCTCATCAAACTTCCTCGGCATAAAATCCCCCAACCCATTTTGGTTAGCGAGTGCACCGCCTACTGATAAAAAAATAAATGTACTCCGTGCTTTTGAAGCAGGCTGGGGCGGTGTGGTTTGGAAAACCCTGGGCAGCCAGGTAAAAAATGTTTCGTCACGTTATTCGGCATTGAATTTTGGCTCAAAAAAAATGATGGGCTTTAATAATATTGAACTAATCAGTGACCGGCCTTTGGATCTGAACCTGAGAGAAATTGCTGAATGCCTGAAGCTTTTTCCAGACAGGGCAATGATCGTTTCACTAATGGCAGATAACGATAAAAACAGTTGGCACGAACTGATAAAAAAAGTTGAAGATACAGGCGCTCATGGACTGGAACTCAACTTTGGTTGTCCGCATGGAATGACTGAAAGAGGCATGGGTGCTGCAGTTGGACAAGATCCTGAAATTGCAAGGATGGTAGTTGAGTGGGTGATGGAAGCTGCACATATACCGGTGATAACAAAACTTACACCCAATGTACATTCGCCGGTGCCCACAGGTAAAGCTTGTGTGGAAGCTGGTACCAATGCATTGTCTTTAATAAATACCATTCAATCTGTAACGGGCATCGATCTGGATACGCTTGTTCCAAATCCATACGTTGCCGGTAAATCAGTTTTTGGTGGTTATTGCGGACCGGCAGTAAAACCAATTGCTTTAAAAATGCTTACTACTATTGCACAGGATCCAACCACATCCAAAGTTCCGGTATCGGGCATTGGTGGTGTAAGCACCTGGAAAGATGCGGTGGAGTTTATGTTGCTCGGAGCCAGCAATGTACAGGTTTGTACAGCAGCCATGAACCATGGTTTCAGGATCGTTGAAGATATGTGCGAAGGCATGAATAACTGGATGGATGATAAAGGATTTAAAACATTGGATGATTTTATCGGTAAATCGGTTGAAAAAATTACGCACTGGGAAGATCTCGATATCAACTATCATCATATCGCTAAAATAAACCAGGATAAATGTATTCACTGCGGCCTTTGCTATATTGCCTGCGAAGATGGATCACACCAATCTATCAATCTGCAATATGGCAAACCTTATAATAATTATACTATCAAGGAAGATGAATGCGTTGGATGCAATCTCTGTCAATTGGTTTGCCCGGTAAATGATTGTATAACTATGGAAGAACACCGTGTTGCTCCTGAATATCTGAACTGGATCGAATTTCAGAAAAGAGGATTGCCGCTGAATGATCATTGATATATTTCTTTATAAATAATTATCCTGCAATTAATACTCAATAATTATTTTGTAAATCTAATTATGTGACCAGCAGTTGAATATCTATCGTCATCGTTGTGAACTTTGTTCTGTTATCCATTTCTTTCAGTGAAAGAAATGGATAATCTCACTTGTACTCCATACCTTATGCAGCTTTTATCTAAGCGTATTTGTCATCTCCTTGCCTCAAACCCGCTATACGTTTGAAATTCAGGGCAATTCTCATATATTTGCTTCAACAAAACAGTCTTTGACTGTACATCCAAAACCAATCGTGCATGAAACAAAAAATTTTACTTTTTTTTATTTTCTTCGTATCCTGTTTTCAAAAAAGTTTTTCTCAAACCGATATTGATGGCCTGATGATGCCGAAGAATTTTTTCTGCATTGGCCCAACAGCCGGTTACAGCAGCTGGAAAAATTATTGGGAAGGAACACTGAAAAGAGAGAACCTCAACATGGGCCGGGTTTCTGCCACCAATTTTATGCTAATGGGCAATTATGGCCTTACCAAAAAGATTAACCTGCTATTTGGGTTACCTTATGTTAAAACAAAAGCAAGTGCCGGTAATATGGCCGGACAAAAAGGACTGCAGGATCTTTCCCTGTTTGTAAAATGGGTGGCTTACGAAAAACATATTGCCAAAGGAGACCTGAAAGCAATTGCGACAGGAGGCTATTCAGCACCTATGTCGAATTACAATGCAGATTTTTTACCGTTGTCGATCGGGCTGCACAGTAAAAACCTGATCGTTCGGGCGATGGTTGATTACCAGCGTAATCATTTGTTTGCTACGGCATCTTACACTTATATTGCCCGCAGCAATGTCACCATTGACAGGAATACTTATTACACCACAGAAATGCATTATACCAATGAAGTAAAAATGCCTGATGCATCTCAATTCAATTTCAGGGCAGGTTACAGAAGTGAAACTATTATTGCGGAAGCCATTTTTAATCAATGGACAACCCTGGGCGGTTTTGATATTCCAAGAAACGGGATGCCATTTGTAAGCAATAAAATGAATGCGACCAGCATTGGCCTTAATGTAAAATACGAAACACCGGTTAACGGGCTTTCTGTTATTGCTAATGGCAGTACAACGCTGGCTGGCAGAAATGTAGGCCAGGCGACAGGGTTTAATGCAGGTGTATTTTATATCCTCGATTTCAGCAAAAAAATGAAAAAAGAAAAAAAAGCAGACGGTAAAACTGAAAAAAAATAATCATGAAAAAAATATTTTTACTTGTTACGATCCTGGCTGTTTTAATTACAGGCTCAGCTTTATTCAATTCCTGTTCAAAAAGTATTGATGAACAGAATATGGATTACCCAATGATAAATCCTATCAGGGTAGATGCCAATGCAGGAACCTGGAAGCCGATATTATTAACTACTGCCAATGAGTTTGCCTGTGCAACACCTATTGCTACCACATCGCCAGATTATATCGTTCAACTTAACGAAATAAAAAGTTTTCAGAACCAGATAACTACCGATGAAAGAAAATTGGTTGAATATTGGGGAGCTGGCGCTGTGTTACGCTGGAATGAGATCATGCGTGAACTGGTAGCATTGCATAACCTGCCGCCTTATCAAAATCCTGATGGTAGTTATCCTTTTCCCAGTGCCAATAATCCATTGGCTTATCCAACTTTTCCGTTTGCCAATCCACCTTATGCAGCCAGGGCATATGCCTATTTAAGTGCGGCACAATATGATGCCTGTGTGGGAACTTATTTTTACAAGCAACAATTTAATCGCTCAGCGCCATTTAATGTAGATGCCACAATTCAAACATTATTACCAAAATCTACTTTGCCATCCTATCCAAGTGAAGATGCGGCTGTATTGGGTGCCAGCGTTGAAATATTAAAACTCATGTTCCCGGGCGACCAGGATTATATTAACCAACGTGCTGAAGAACACAAAAGAGCCCGCCTGATAGCTGGTGCTAATGTAAGAAGCGACCTGGACGCTGGCGAGGCATTGGGTAAACTGATTGCAGCTAAGTTTGTTACACGTGCCCGTGGTGACAGGGCCGGTGCTGCTGCAGGCAATGCTACTTTGTGGGCCAAATTAAAATCAGATTGTATTGCCCGTGGCGAAACACCATGGATCAGCCAGGAAGCACCGGAGCGTCCTCCTATGTTACCGGCATTTGGGGTTGTAAGAGCTTTCCTGTTTGATTCCTTAACACTGGTAAACAGTATCAGGCCACCTGCACCTCCATCTACCAGCTCACAAAAATTTAAAGATGAAACTGAAGAGATCTACCAGATAACCAAAAATCTCACCAGGGAGCAATTACGCATTGCCAATTTTTGGGCTGATGGTTTAAGGACTTATACGCCGCCCGGCCACTGGAATTATATTGCAGCTATTGATTTTGCACAGCAAAGCTTTAGTGAAGCCAGGTGGGCACGAAATTATGCATTGTTGAATATGGCCATCATGGATGCAGGGATCGCCTGCTGGGATGCCAAGAATTTTTATTATAACCCCCGCCCGATGCAAATGGATCCAAGAATTAAAACAGGCATTGGGTTGCCTAATTTCCCATCCTACATTTCGGGGCACAGCACTTTTAGCGGCGCTGCTGCAACGGTATTGGGGTACATAGTACCGGGCAGGGCACAGGCTTACGCCGATATGGCTAAGGAGGCTTCTGTATCACGTATGTACGGCGCTATACATTTCAGGAGTGATTGTGAAATTGGAATTACTACCGGAAATAAAGTAGGAGCCTTTGCGGTTGCCAGGGGGCATATTGATGGAGCGGAATAAAAAAAATTGCAAAGGGAGGAACCACGATCTTAAAAAGATCGTGGTTCCTCTTTTTTATATTGATTCCCTGTGTATTGACAAAATACACCCGTATATCTATCAAATACACCCACCTGTTGATGCCTGGAAATAAGGTTGGCGCTTTTTAATAAATTTGGAAAATGAAAAAGATAATATTCCTCACTATCATTACTACGATCTTCAATAGTGTTATTGCACAAACAAAAAAAGATTCAGCAAAAGCAGAGAATCTGAAAGAAGTAACTATTAAAACCTGGCAGCGTAACGATATAAACCGTTTACCGGAAGAACAGAATGGTTTTCTTAATACCGGCAAAAAAAATGAAGTAATTACACTTGCAGCAACAAATGCAAATATTGCTTTAAAAACCGGTAGGCAATTATTTGCCAAGATCCCCGGTGTATTCGTGTATGATATGGATGGAAGTAGCAACCAGTTAAATATTGCAACCCGTGGCCTTGATCCTCACCGCAGCTGGGAATACAATATCAGGCAAAACAGTGTTATCATCAACTCTGATATGTATGGCTATCCTGCAAGCCATTACAGTGCACCCATGGAAAGTTTTGAAAAGATAGAGATGGTGAGAGGTACCGGCTCCTTGCAATACGGGGCACAGTTTGGCGGGCTTATTAATTATATTACCAAGAAGCCCGACACTACAAAAGCAATCAGTTTTGAGAGTGTAAATACCGCCGGTTCTTTTGGTTTATTGAGTAGCTACAATGCTATCAGTGGCACTGTTAAAAAGTTTTCCTATACAGCTTATTATTATAGAAGACATTCAGGAGGGTACAGGAAAAATAGTGAGTCCGATGCATCGGCACAATTTGTACAGTTGAATTACCAGTTTAACAAGCGTATTTCTTTAAAAGCAGAACTTGGCCGCTCAAAATACCGGTATCATATACCAGGCCCATTGAACGATAGTATGTTTAATGATGATCCTGAAATGAGTACAAGGAGCCGGAATTATTTTAGTCCTGATATCTATATTCCTTCTTTGACGTTTAACTGGCAATTATCAGCACAAACAAAAATAAATATTACTGCATCAGGAGTTTTTGGCAAAAGAAGTAGTGTAATGCTGGATGCATTTGCCAATGTACCTGATACCATAAATCCTGCAACCGGCGCTTATAAGAACCGGCAGGTAGATATTGACCAGTTCAACAGCCGAACAATTGAGTTAAGATTTTTACATGCATATAGTATTGGAAAAATGCAAGGCAAACTGGCTGCCGGCCTTGTTTACATGAATAATGACCTGTATCGACGCCAGTTGGGAAAAGGAACTACAGGCAGCGATTATGACCTTACACTGGTGGAACCAGGATTTGTAAGAGATATGCATTTTAAGACAAATAATATTGCCCTGTTTGCTGAAAATGTTTTGCAGATCAATTCACGCTGGAGCATTTCCCCGGGATTGAGGTTTGAGAATGGGGATTCAAAAATGAGTGGTATAATTAAATACTACACGGTTAATCCATTGCCCAATACAATAAAACATAGTTTCTTGCTGGCAGGGATTAGTTCACAATATTTGCTTGGTAAAGAGCATACGTTGTATGGAGGTATATCGCAGGCTTACCGGCCGGTTATTTTTAAAGATATTGTTCCTGCATCAACGTATGAGCAGATTGATAAAGATCTGGAAGATGCTTTTGGATATAATATTGAGTTGGGTATGAGAGGTAAACTAGGGCATCGTTTGCAGTACGATATCAGTTATTTTAATGTGCTTTACAAAAACCGCCTGGGAACGTTGATATTGCAGGATAACCTGGGACAACCTTATACTTACAAAACCAATATCGGCGATAGCCGTACGGATGGTATTGAATTGTTTGTACAATATAAATTTCCGCTTACAAATAAACTTTATGCCGGGCTGTTTACATCAACTTCTTATATGAATGCAAGGTATATAAAAGGAGAGGTAACGGACGGAACAAAAAACCAATCTATTGCTGGTAACAAGGTTGAAGCCGTACCACAATGGATAAGCAGAAATGGGTTGGATATTTTATATGGCAGGTTTAGTGGTACGCTGCTTTACAATTATACGGCTTCGTCATTTTCAGATGCATTGAATACGGTAACTCCACCAGCAAGTGGTGCAAGAGGGTATACGCCTGCGTATTCCATCTGGGATCTTAATCTTTCAATAAAAGCGAACTCAATGTTTAACATCCGTGCCGGAGTCAATAATATTTTTGATAAAAGTTATTTTACCAAACGCCCTACATTTTATCCTGGCCCGGGTATATGGCCCAGCGATGGCAGAAATTTCTATATAACTGTAGGCTTTAAAATGTAAACTTTACAGCAAGAATGTGCATAAATATGTGCTGAACAGGTGCAAAACCAAAGGATCCAAAATTTGGAAGGAAGGTACTATGTAAAGTATCTTTATTGTCCAATCGAAAGGTAGAAGTTTATAAAGATTGAAGTCCTTCAAAAGATGGAAGTCGCAAAAGACAGAAACCGATCGAACGGAAGCATCAGGTTAGAAAGACTACGGATTAAGCAATTTTGAAGTAGTAACAAACTTGATGCTTTTTTTATGCCTATACCTCATCAGTTAAACAACTCCAGCCAGTTCCAGGCTACGCTTGCTGATCTTTTTGTATTCCACTGTTTCAATAATCGCTTCCGGGCAAAGTATCAATGATACGCCTTCCTGTTTCCACCAGTCTGATCTAAATAATTTTTCTGCATGAATTACTGCAACAAGCCAGCTATGCTTGAATTCATTGTGCCATTCTTCTATCCATTCAAATTCATCTTTGTTTATTTTACTTAGATCATCTGTGCTGATAAAAACCTTTAAATAATAATCATTGCTGAGTGCTGTATCGGTTTGGTGGTAGATCTTTTTATACTCGTATTTATAATTGTAACCCAATGCTGATATATCGCTCAGCACTGCAGAAGCCGTTGGAAAAGCACCGGCACCTTTGCCTTTAAAAAAATGCTCATCGGCAAAAGTACTTTCAGTTGTAAGGGCATTGAATTCATTTTGTACATGATAAAGATTGTCTGCTTGTGCTACAAATTGGGGCAATACAAATGCGGCCAGTTCACCACTCTCTAATTTTTTTGCCGTGGCAACCAGTTTAATGGTCTGCTTTTTTTCTTTGGCTAAAATGGCATCGGGCAAGGCAATGTTTTCAATACCATTAAAAATAAAATCGCTTGGTTTTGCAATTACACCAAAGGAGTGTGCCAGTAAAATGCTGAGCTTGTTGGCCGCATCGAAACCACCAATATCCAGTTTGGGATTGCTTTCTGCAAAACCAAGTTGCTGTGCCAGTGTTAATGCTGCTTTAAATTCCAGTTGTTCTTCCAGTATTTTAGTAAGAATAAAATTGGTTGAGCCGTTGATGATCCCACGGATAGATTTCAACAGGTCGTTGTCGTAATATTCTTCCAGGTTACGAACAATGGGCATGCTGGCGCAGCAGGCAGCTTCATACAACAGCGCTGTCTTGTTTTCCTGCTGTAGTTGCAGCAATTCTTCAAAATGTTCAGCTATCATTTTTTTATTGGCGCTTACAACCGATTTGCCTTTTTGTAATGCTGTTTTTACTATTTCAAAAGCGGCATCTGCATCATCGATCAGTTCCACAACTACATTAATGCTTTCATCATTGAGGATAACATTTGCATCTGTTGAAAAATTTTCAGCAGCAATGCTTCTCTTCTTATCTGCATTTTTTATAACTATCTTTTTTATGGATGCCTGTAAGGTTGGGGTAGTGTGCAGTACATCATAAAGCCCTTTTCCTACTACGCCAAAGCCGAAGAGACCGATATTGAGTTGTTTGTTTGACATGTTATTACACGAATTTTTCGGATTACACTAATTACACTAATTGTGAATCCAGTATGTTGAATAATTTAATACAGTACAAGGGTGCGACGCCAATGAAGTTGGGCTATGCACTAATGCTTGGTACAAAATTTTCCTTTTCTGTTTTCAGTTTTGAAAAAGCCTGTTCCAGGTCAGCGATCAGGTCTTCCACTTCCTCCAGTCCAACGCTAAGCCTGATAAGGCTGTCGGCAACACCGGCTGAGCGCCGCTTTTCGGCAGGGATACTTTTATGCGTCATTTGTGCAGGATGACAAAGCAGGCTTTTTACGCCGCCCAGGCTTTCGGCAAGTTTGAAATAAGTTGTGCCGGTAACAAATGCTGTAGCTGCGTCTTCCGTATCATTTTTTAAAGTAAAAGAAACGATGCCGCCAAAACCTTTGCTTTGTTTTTTGGCGATCTCGTGATTGAAATGCGTTTTTAAACCAGGATAATAAACTTTATCTACCGCGGGATTTGTCTCCAGCCATTCAGCAACAGCCTGTGCATTGTGGCAGTGCTGTTGTACACGCAGGTGTAAGGTTTCAATGCCACGAATAACCAGCCAGCTATCGAATGGAGCAAGGATAGCACCGCTTGCATTTTGAATGAATTTTATTTTTTCGCCCAGTTCTTTTTCTTTGGCAACAACAAGACCAGCGATCAGGTCGCTATGGCCGCCCAGGTATTTTGTGGCGCTGTGAATTACAAGATCAGCTCCCAGCGTGAGAGGCTGTTGTAAGGCAGGCGATGCAAAAGTATTATCCACGCAAAGTAAACACCCATGGGCCTTTGCAGCTTGTGCAATGGCCCGTATATCGCTTACTTTTAAAGTTGGATTGGTTGGCGTTTCCAGCCAGATGAGTTTTGTGTTTGGAGTGAGTGCATTAAAAACATTGCCGGCATCTGTTGTATCAACATAGTTTACCGTGATGCCGAACTTCTCATAAATATGGGTGAAGAGACGGAATGCACCGCCATAAATATCATCAACGGCTAAAATTTCATCACCACTTTTAAGCAATTTAACAACTGCATCAATTGCTGCCAGTCCGCTGCCAAATGCAACGCCAACACTTCCTTTTTCCAGTTCTGCAATGATGGTTTCTAAAGTACCTCTTGTTGGATTATTGCTGCGGGCATAATCATAACCTTTGTTTACACCGGGTGCATCCTGCACGTAGGTACTGGTTTGATAAATGGGGACACTGATGGCACCTGTTAATGGGTCTACGGGAATGCTGTGGATCAGTTGTGTTGCGTTGCTCATTGTCTTGTTTTTTTGGCCCCTCCAACTCCCCCGAAAGGGGAGAGAAAAAGCAGTGATTAATTAAATTTGTTTAATCACTTAGCAAATGAGCAACCTTATCGGAGGAGATGTTTAATTCTGTAGTTCTCGACTTCGCTCGAACTAGTACAGAGTTCTTCGACTCCGCTCAGAATTAAAAAAGCTCATCCGATAAATCAGATGAGCTTTTAATATTTTGAGGTATTATGTAAGCTTTGAATCTGACTTATCTGTCCCGTTGTTAAACGAGATGGAATTGGCACCTTTCCCCGAAATGAATCGGAGTAGGTTGTCAAGGCTTCATCGGGCCATTACCCTCTGCCTTTCTTGATAAGTGATAACTAAAGAACTGCTACAAAGATATCGGCGAAACTTTCAGATTTCCAAATAAAACTTGCACAATAATTTGTGAAAAACTTAAAACCCTCTACTGTAAAGGGTTTTGAAGTAAAAATTATTTTATATTTTTCCGCATCCATTCCTCCTGGGAGCTGGCAGATTGCTCCAAATTAACCTGCTGAGCAATTTTTTCCTGTCCCTTGATGATAGATTTTGAAACCATAGCATGCTCGATCACCTCCTCTTCCTTCATACCCAGCATCTTCATCAGTGGTATCAGTTTTTCGCTGCCAAAATGTTTAAAAAGCGGTTCATCCATGGCACTGTAGACAATTATCTTTTCATCACCCCAGTTCTTGATCAATTCAATTTCTTTGGTATGCAATGGATAATGCTCAACAAATACCGGCTTTTTGTTTTGGAGCTTGGATGCATGCAGGTGATGGACGTCTACAATAAGATTTTCCTCAAGCCCTTGCTGCCGGAAAAATTCTTTGAACTTAACAGCCGTATCGGCAAACCAGCAGATGAACAAACGATCAGGTTCCTTCCTGGCTAATTCAGCACAGGCGTTCATTTTGGCTGCAGTTGAAACATAGGCCCGGTCAACAAAAACATGATTGTCGTTGCTTTCTTCCTTCTTGCCAAATAAATTAAAGATCATACTCAAAGTTGAACAGCAAATTTATGCAACAATGTTCCCTTCAACAAATCAACATTTAATTTGTTTGTATCTTTAACGCAAGTAAGTACACATGGCGAAAGTAAAAAAAGCTTCTACTGGCATAGAAGAAATGATTGATAAAGATTTTATTGAAGTATTTGGCGCAAGGGAACATAACCTCAAGAATATTGATATTAAAATTCCAAAGAACAAACTGGTTGTTTTTACGGGAGTGAGTGGCAGCGGAAAATCCTCGCTGGCATTTGACACCATTTATAATGAAGGGCAGCGACGCTACATGGAAAGTTTCAGTGCCTATGCCCGCCAGTTTGTTGGCGATATGGAACGGCCCGATGTAGATAAGATCACCGGTTTATCACCGGTAATTTCCATCGAACAAAAGACGACGAACAAAAATCCACGCAGCACGGTTGGTACAGTTACAGAGATCTATGATTTCCTGCGCTTGTTGTATGCAAGGGTGGGAGAGGCTTACAGCTATAATACGGGAAGAAAGATGGTGAAATTTAGCGAAGAGGAGATCGTAAGTAACATCTTTGAAAAATTTGAGAATAAAAAAATAAGTGTACTGGCACCGTTGGTAAGAGGAAGAAAAGGGCATTACCGGGAACTCTTTGAAGACATCCGCAAGAAGGGTTATTTAAAAGTGAGGGTAGATGGCGAAGTGATGGATCTTAAACCGAGGATGCAGATCGATCGTTACAAAATTCATGATATAGAAGTAGTGGTTGACAGGATGGCTGTTACGGACGATATGAAAGTGAGGTTGAGCCAGAGTGTGCAAAAAACTTTACAACTTGGTAAAGACCTGATGTTCCTGTTAATTAACGATGACGATAAAGTCGTTCAATATAGCAAGCAATTGATGTGTGAAGAGACCGGCATCAGTTATGAAGAACCTTCTCCCAATGCATTCTCATTTAACTCGCCTTATGGCGCTTGCCCAACCTGCAGGGGTTTAGGTAATGTGTATACCATTGATATGAATGAAGTGCTGCCTGACACTTCCAAAAGCGTTACAGAAGGCGGTATTGCTCCGCTTGGAGAAGAAAGGGATGCCAGCGTTTTTCAGCAGGTTGTTGCATTTGCAAAAAAGCATAAGATCAATTTAAACAAGCCAGTAAAGGACTTGCCCAAAGCGCAACTCGACCTGCTTTTATTTGGCGACCAGGAAATTAACCCGGCTTTGCAATTAGATATGAGTGATGAGACCGTACCGGAATTTTTTACAGGCAGTTATGAAGGGATCATTTCCATGTTGAAGCGATGGTTCAGTTCTTCGCAAAGCCCGGAAACGCTGCGTAGCTGGGTTGAAAATTATATGCAACTGGCTCCCTGCACATCCTGCAATGGCGCCCGGCTAAAAAAAGAAAGCCTTTGGTTTAAAATTGATAAAAGAAATATAGCTGAGCTGAGCAATTTGAATCTGGATAACCTGGCTGCCTGGTTTGATGGTATTGAATTGCGTTTGAGTGATAAACAGAATGCCATTGCAAAGGATGTTTTAAAAGAAATAAGAGAGCGGTTACAATTTTTACTCGATGTCGGACTTACTTATCTTTCGCTCAACAGGCCTTCTAAAAGCCTGAGTGGTGGTGAGTCACAGCGTATCAGGCTGGCAACACAAATAGGTTCGCAGCTGCAGGGTATTACTTATATTTTAGATGAGCCAAGCATTGGCTTACACCAGCGGGATAACCAACGGTTGATAGCTGCCCTGCGGAATTTGAGGGATATCGGCAACAGTGTGCTGGTTGTTGAACATGATAAGGATATCATGCTGGCCTCTGATTACCTGGTTGATATCGGCCCCAAGGCCGGCAAGCATGGTGGCGAAATTGTGGCTATGGGAACCCCGCAAACTATTCTGGATTCCAAATCGGAAACAGCGCAATATTTATTAGGCACAAAAAGTATTGCTGTGCCCAAAGAAAGAAGAAAAGGAAATGGAAAGTTTATCGAGCTGAAAGGAGTGAGTGGAAATAATCTGCAGGATGTGGAAGTTAAATTTCCGTTGGGAAAATTGATACTGGTAACCGGTGTAAGTGGCAGTGGCAAATCAACTTTGATAAATGAAACACTTTACCCGTTGTTGAGTAAGTTTTGTTACAACTCTAAAGCAAACCCGCTGGAATACCAATCAATAAAGGGTTTGGAGCAGATAGATAAAGTGATCGAGATCGATCAAAGCCCGATCGGCAGAACTCCAAGAAGCAACCCGGCAACTTACTGCGGCTTCTTTACCGACATCAGGACTTTATTTGCCATGGTACCCGAAGCAAAAATAAGAGGGTATACAGCAGGCCGTTTTTCATTCAATGTAAAAAGCGGCAGGTGCGATGTTTGCGAAGGCGGCGGCATGCGGGTGATAGAAATGAATTTTTTACCCGATGTGCATGTGCATTGTGAAAAATGCAATGGCAGAAGATACAATAGGGAAACACTGGAGATCCGCTACAAAGGAAAATCCATCAGCGATGTGCTGGATATGACAGTTGATGAAGCAGTTGAATTTTTCCAGGCTGTGCCATACATCTACCGAAAGATAAAAGTGTTGCAGGATGTTGGCCTGGGCTATATTACGCTTGGACAAAGCGCTGTAACATTAAGTGGAGGAGAAGCACAGCGTGTTAAACTTTCAACCGAGCTTGGCAAAAAAGATACCGGTAAAACATTTTATATTTTAGATGAACCTACAACCGGCCTGCATTTTCAGGATATTCAACATTTGCTGGAAGTGATAAACAAACTGGTTGACAGGGGTAATACTGTTTTGGTAATCGAGCATAATATGGATGTAATTAAAGTAGCCGACCATATCATTGATATTGGCCCCGAAGGCGGTGATGGAGGAGGCAGGGTTTTGTTTGAAGGTGTGCCGGAAGACCTGATAAAAGTGAAAGAAAGTTTTACAGGAAAATATTTACAGGCTGAACTTTCGTAGAGAAAAATAAAATGGTCTATAATGTTGCCAATTGATATGCCGATGAACGGATTGCGACGCAACGATGATGCTATAAAAAACTGAAGTTGGTACAAAATAAAAAATCCATGCCTCATAAACATGGATTTTTCTTTTAAAAAAGTGTAAGAGATGTCAACGAAATTTAAATTTTGTGGTTTCAGGGGTAATCTGTGAGTATAAAAATACCCATAGCTCCTCTTTGGGGTCAAACTTCTGTTGTATCACCTACACTTACTAAGTTTATTGTTATTTAAAAACCTGGAATGCGATGATCAGGCAAACCGTAAAAAGCAGTACGGCCTTGTATGATCCCGGATTCAATTGGTAATTGTTACTCATGTTTTTATTTTGTCAATGTTAATATTAATAGAACTTCGGACACCTGGTTTGCTTTAATGTATTGTTTTGATTAACCTGGCCCAGGCGTATTCCTAATTTAAGTACTACAGAAAAATAAGTATCACCATCCTTAGAATCTCCTCTTTGTGTACCTGCGGGATACCTGGTCATTCCGGGATAAATAATACCAACTGCTTTATCCGATAATGTATAAGCCATCGCAGCATCTGATGCTGATAAATATTTATTGTAATTATTCGGATCAATATAATTCTTGCTTACATCATCTATATAATCTGTAAAAGTTTTCCTGTATAATACCTCGGTACTTAAGTTTACACGTTCAGAAGCATAATATTTTAAGCCTGCACCAATTGGTATATTAAACTGGGTTAATTTATACGGTTTACTTTCAGGGTATTCTGTCATTCCCTGTCCTTCCAATCTCAAGGGGTGTAATTTGTGCCAGGTTTTATCTCCTGCTGCATTGGTTACTGAGCCCTTTGGATCAAAATGAAAGATCCCTGCACCGATCAAACCATAAGGCCTTAGCTTTGATTCATATCCTTTATCTCTCATGAACATCATGGTAGGAAAAAGTTCCAACGCAACATAAGCTTCAAAAACATTTGTCTTAAAATCAAGATTACGTTGCTTGCGCCAAAGCTCATCAATACCGGTTGTATTAATAATATCATCGCTTCCTTCCAGGTAAGTAATATCGGCGGCAAACCTTGCGCCCAGCCATTTTTTAGGATATGCTGTTATATAAATACCCTTCATCATTTTGGTGAATTCAAGGTTCATGTCCTTAACATTATTTGTTCCCTTGCCCGAATTACCACCCAGGTCGCCCAAAAAGAAACTGGGGCCGAAATTCAAACCTATTTCCCACTTAACTTTTTCACCAAATAAAAATGATTGTGAATATGAATTGCTGAAGATTGTGAAGCTGACCAGGAGCAAAAGGATATGCTTCCCCACAAATTTGTGTAAAAATGGCTTCATCAGAAATCGGATTTAGTCTTTCTAGTTTATTGGATAATTGGTATGGTTATAACCCCAACCTGTTTAGAATGCAGGAAAAAATATATAAACCACAATCATAAAAACGGGAAACGTTAAAAGATATTGCCTCAACGGCAAATTATTTATGTAATATCATTTCAATATGCGGAATGCCATCTTCCAGGTATTCAGCACCACTTTGCACAAAGCCAAGTGATTGATAGAATTTTGTAAGGTAAACCTGGGCTCCAATCTTTATTGAGGAGCAGTTAAATTGGCTGAAAGTACGCTCAATGCTTTCTTGCATCAGTTGCCTGCCGGCACCGGTACTGCGGTAAGCCGGAGAAGTTACCACCCTGCCAATGCTGGCTTCGGTATAGGAAATTCCCTGCGGAATTATACGTGTGTAGGCAACCAGCTTTTCTCCATCCCAGCCACATAAATGCAGCGATGGCTGGTCTTTATCATCAGCATCCTGGTAAACACAGTTTTGCTCAACCACAAAAACCTCGTTACGTAGCTGCATTATTTTGTACAGTTCAGATGCGGTGAGCTCTTCAAATTTTTTTAAGACCCAGTTTAATTGCATGGTTATTCGGCCCCCTCTATCTCCCCCCGAAGGGGGAGGAAATCCCGAAGATGATAGAGAAGATTTTTTTAAGTTTTAGTTTAGTTATAGTGTTTGAAATTATGAGTTGCCCATTCCAGTTCCCTCTCCTTTGGAGAGGGGTTGGGGTGAGGCTTTATAGCCCCTTTCCTGCATTTTCCATTTTAAACAGCATTATTCCCGCAATTGACTTTGCTCTTGTTTTTGCAATGGTTGCGATCTTACCTTCAAACAGTTCATCTACTGTTGTTGTAAATAAATGTAACCAGCTGTTGAAATGCTCTTTTTGCAAGGGGATCTTTTTGTTCAGGTCGTAATGTACTTCCATGGCATTCTTTGTGTAAACAGGATTGTCCAGCAAGATCGTTTCCCAAAAATCCACAATGATGGGAATATGGTGTTCCCAATTTACCTGCGCAACTTCAGTAAAAATAAAACCAATTGTTTCATCTGCTTTTACCCTTTCGTAAAATTGCAGCAACAATTTTTCTATATCAGCCCTGGTGCTTATATCAGTTTTCATCTTTTTTATTTTAGAAAAGGTAAGATCTCTTTGAGGCTTACCGGTTTTTGCTGGTCATCAATTTCGATAACTATGCAATAGCCATTTGCCCCACCGGCTTTTTTTACAGCATCCACTAATTTTTGCTGGTCACTTTCAATACGTTTTCCATCAACTGTACTCCATATTTCTTTAGTACATAAGCAGCCTTGTGTTGGCGTTAGGGGATAGTAAGTTTGACCTTTATAATACTCAGGATTTACAGTGGTGCCATGCGAAATAATTTCTGTTCGTCCGGCTTTGCCGGCGTAATAAGCTTCAAATACCGGGTAATAATTCTTCCAGGAAGCCGGCAGAAAGAACCGGTAATTATCTCCCAACGATCGTGTAACAGAATCACTCACATCAAATGATTGTTCGTAAGGAAGCACCATTTGTATATTGGTAGTAGGGCCAATAAAAGTGCTTTTAGAGGTATCAAAACCGAAAATCTTAAAAATACCCTGTGGTGTATTTCCATTGGTAATATATCCCGGCATATTACTGCAACTACGTGCCAGTTGCGGAACGCAAAAATATTTTCCGTCAGTAGTTTTAACGAACTTCCCCTCTTTATTTCTCACCATTACCAGCCCGGGAAAATTTCTATTGCTGCGCTGAAAACTAAACACTACCATTTCATTTGGTAAAAAGGCTTTGCTTAAAAGATCTGCAAGCGGTGGCTTTGGAGTTGTTCTTAAAAAGAGTTTGTTTTGTAAAACAGTAAAGAATGGGCTCTCTGCATTTTTATTAAGTGTGCTGTCTTTCACCCTGCTTAGCGCCAATTCTTTATATTCAGTTTGCCGGCTGTTCATCAAAAGATATTCGCAGCACATAGCAAATAACTTTGCATCATTCGTTTTTTTAGCCAGCGAAATTACCTGCAGCACAAAATCTTTCGGATATAAAGGATATACCATTTCCAGTAGTGAGCGTTGGAATGCGGTACTTCTTTTTTCAACAGAATTCATGGCTGTCTTTATCCGGTAATCAGTAAAAGGAGCCCGGTAATTCAATAGTTCCATCGCACCAAAAGCATCCTGCCAGTTTTCTTCAGTGCTGTCGGTTAGATCAATTAATAAATTCTTATTAATGCTGTTGTTTACAAGGTATTTATATTCTTTTGCTCTTGCTTCTTTTGTTGTATTGGAGGCGTATGTTGATTTGGTTTTTTGTGCATGTATGCCCAGGCACAAAAAAATATTTATAGTAACAACAAAAAGAAGATGCTTTATCATTATTGCAAAGTAAATAAAAAAAACATCCCGCCGCTGGCGGGATGCGTGTTATAATGCAGTGTTTAAGTTTTACTGTACATGTACGCCTAAAAATACCTGTATCTTATTAAAGGCATCTGTATAAGTGGCAACGTCCCAGTCTCCATGCCCGCCGGTTGGATACAATACATATTGATTGGGGACAGAGAAAGAAGATAACTTAGTTGCCAATGCCTGCGATTGTCTTGTAGCATTTACAAGCGGATCTAAACCACCCTGTATAATAATGGTTGGGCTGGTAGTTGCCGAAACATTTACAAGAGGGCTTGATTGCTGGTATAATGTTGGATTTGTTGTGGGAGTTCCACTCATTAAAGCAGCTATGGCTGCCTGGGGAACAGTCCCCGGGTTGTTGTACAGATCAACCATATCTGTAGGGCCAAAGAAATCAACTACAGCTTTTACTTTTACAGGCGAAGTGTATTTATAAGCATGTAACAACGCTAAATGTCCGCCTGCACTTGCGCCCATCATCACAAATTTATCACCTACCAGGAAAGCAGCCCGGTTGTTGTAAATGAACTCAACTGCAGCTTTGGTATCCAGTTCCTGTGTAGGAAAAAGATTAGCCGGCCAGGCAGCCAGCCTGTAGTTTATGTTGAATATAGCGTAATCGGGCAGGCGTTTTTTTAATGTATCAATAAATGTGAGGTTAAAATCAGCCTTGTCTCCGCTTGTCCATCCGCCACCATGAATTAAAACCACCACTTTAGTGTTTGTTGTGGTACGATTGGCAGGCAGGTAGATATCCATTCTTTGCCTGGCATCAGCTCCATAACTGGTATCCATTATTGTTTTTGCAGCTGCCGGGGGTGCTGGCAACGGAGGCTCATCAGTAGTGGTTTTTGTGCATGACGCAAATAAAACCACAAGGCCAAGCGTTAACGGAAAGAGATCTTTTACTTTCATAAATATTGAAATTTAACTTTAAAATTACGGATTATTATAATTCAGTAGTGGATGATCAAAATGAAAAAAATGTGTAGTTTTTGTTAAACTATAGTTTAGGGATATCACCAGGGGCCTTCCGCAACCTAATAACCATATTTATCCTTCCACAACATTTTTAAAAATTTCCGCAATTCCTCTTCCCGTAAATTTTTGCCCGGCTCAAAAAATTTGGTACCGCTGATAGCATCAGGTAAATATTCCTGCGGCGAAAAATTGTTTTCGTAATTATGGGAATATTCATAGCCTTTTCCATAACCTTCATTCTTCATGAGTTTGGTTGGAGCATTGCGTATGTGTAAGGGCACAGGCAGGTCGCCATGTGTTTTTACAGCCGCTATAGCGGCTCCAATAGCAACAGTAGCAGCATTGCTTTTAGCGCTGCTGGCTAAATAAATGGCGCATTGCGAAAGTATCAGTTGCGATTCGGGATAACCAATTTTATTAACCGCATCAAAACTTGCATTGGCAAGCAATAAGGCGTTTGGATTTGCATTGCCGATATCCTCACTGGCGAGTATCAGCATACGGCGTGCAATAAATTTTACATCTTCACCACCTTCTATCATTCTTGCAAGATAATATACAGCTGCATTGGGATCGCTGCCACGGATAGATTTTATGAAAGCAGAAATGATATCATAATGTTGCTCGCCTTTTTTATCATAGAGTGCAATGCGTTGCTGGGCAATTTCCATCACAGCTTCATCTGTGATCATAGCTTTATCGCCCAAGGCATCGGTCACCAATTCTAAAAGATTCAATAATTTTCTTGCATCGCCACCGGAGATATTGATAAGTGCTTCAGTTTCTTTCAGCTCTATCTTTTTTGTTTTTAAGACGGCATCATTTTGTATGGCGTGTTGTAATAAAGCGATGAGCCCTTTTTCATCCAGCGCTTTTAAAATATACACCTGTGTTCTACTGAGCAAGGCGCTGTTCACTTCAAAAGATGGGTTTTCAGTAGTTGCACCTATTAATGTAATAATACCTTTTTCAACTGCGCCCAATAATGCATCCTGCTGGCCTTTGTTAAAGCGGTGTATCTCATCAATGAACAAAATAACATTGCTTTGCTTTTTAGCCAGCTCTATAACTTCCCTTACTTCTTTTACTCCCGAAGAAATGGCGCTGAGGGTATAAAACGGAACTTCCAATGTTTGTGCAATGATATTGGCAATGGTTGTTTTACCAACTCCCGGTGGCCCCCATAAGATCATGCTGGGAATTTTGCCATGTTCTATTGCTGTGCGGAGAATGCTTCCCTTGCCGGTAAGGTGCTGCTGGCCTACAAGCTCATCAAGCGTTGCGGGGCGAAGGCGTTCGGCGAGAGGAGGAAGGCTCATTGTTTGTTATTTAAATTGTTCCTATCTTATTTATAAGTTCGCTGACCAGGCTTTTATTTTTTCTTAATGACTTGCTGAAGAATACGAGACTGACAATTGATGTGAAGCATAATACAAGATATAAGAAAATGGGAATGAGCAAAGAAATTGTCTGTCCTTTATTTCCCGAGTCATCTAAAGAGAGGAAACTATTAACTGTGGAAACTGTTGCTAAAATGATCGCCACTTCAATCAGCAGGATTAAAACAAAAAACACTTTGCCCGTTAATTTTAACCGCCCGGAAAGTGGTGCCTGCTCTTTGTTTATTTTATCAACCCTGAAGCAAACCATATTAAAACAGATCAAAATAATAGAGGGGATCACTATTGATGCTGCAATAGTGAGTGACTCAGTTGATGTATCGCCTTCGATCAGTATTACATAAAACGCAAGAACAATAAACAATACGCTTAATACTGAATTGATAATAAGGCACACTCTGTAAAACATCCGGACGATTTTTATTGTTTTAGATCCAGCTTTATCTGCAACTCCTCAAACTGCTTATCATCAATAGTTGAAGGTGCATCCAGCATCACATCTCTTCCTGAATTGTTTTTAGGAAATGCAATAAAATCACGGATAATTTCACTGCCGCCTAAAATTGCACAAAGCCTGTCGAACCCGAAGGCGATACCACCATGCGGCGGTGCACCGTATTCAAATGCGCCCAGTAAGAAACCGAATTTATGTTGTTGCTCTTCTGCATTCATGCCTAAAGCTGCAAACATCTTCTCCTGCAATTCCCTTTGATAGATACGGATAGAACCACCACCAAGTTCATTGCCATTCAATATCAGATCATAAGCATTGGCTTTGATGTTGGCATAAGGATGTTCCAGGTATTTGTCTAAGTTTTCAACCTTTGGCGAATTATTGATCATCATATCAATATCAGAAGGTTTAGGGCTTGTAAATGGATGGTGCCTTGCTACCCAACGGCCTGCACCACCGCCATCCTGGTCTTCCAGGGCAAATTCAAACAGCGGGAAATCCAGCACCCATAATAGTTTAAACTCATCGGCTTTACGTAAACCTAACTGGGTTGCCATGTACATGCGCAGATCGCTGATGGCTTTACGGGTCCTTTCTTCTGCGCCGGCTAAAATTAAAATAAGGTCGCCAGGCTTTGCATTTACAGCTTCGGCAATGGCTTTCAATTTATCTTCTGTATAAAATTTATCTATGCTGCTTTTAAAAGTTCCATCGGTATTACATTTAATGAATGCCAAACCTTTCATACCGATCTGTGGGCGCTTTACCCATTCGATCAGCTCATCGGTTTGTTTGCGGCTGTATTCACTGCAACCCGGTACGGCAATCGCAATAACCGTTTCAGCTTCGTTGAACACAGGGAAATCTCCTGCAATTAAAGCTGCTTTATTTTCTTTTGTTTTAAACGTGTACGACGGGAATTTTAAATTACAAAGTTTAATATCAAAACGGATATCCGGTTTATCATTGCCATAATTGAACATGGCATCTTCCCATGTCATTCGTTCAACTGTGTCGGTATAATCAATACCTTTTACATCTTTAAAAATGTGTTTTACCAACCCTTCAAACATGTTCACGATATCTTCCTGTTCTACAAAAGCCATTTCGCAATCTATCTGTGTAAACTCGGGTTGGCGGTCAGCACGCAGGTCTTCATCTCGGAAACACTTTACAATCTGATAATAACGATCATAACCACTCACCATCAGCAATTGCTTAAATGTTTGCGGACTTTGCGGCAATGCATAAAACTGTCCGGGGTTCATACGGCTTGGTACCACAAAATCCCTGGCGCCTTCCGGCGTACTTTTAATTAAGAAAGGCGTTTCAATATCCATGAAATTATTTTCGTGCAGGTAATTTCTTGCGGATCGGTTTACCTGGTAACGCAGTTCCAAATTCTTCTTTACGGTATTTCTTCTCAGGTCGAGGAAACGGTATTTCATTCTTATATCATCACCGCCATCGGTTTTATCTTCGATCGTAAAAGGGGGTACAGCTGATTTATTCAGTATTTTAAATTCGCTGACAACAATCTCTATTTCACCGGTTGGTATGTTTGCATTCTTGCTGCTGCGCTCATTTACTTTACCGGTAACCTGTAAAACAAATTCCCTACCCAATGGATTTGCATCCAGATCAGCATTTAATGCTTCAGAAAATAATAACTGGGTAATGCCGTAACGGTCACGCAGGTCAACAAAAGTGATGCTGCCGAATTTGCGAACGGTTTGTACCCATCCGGCCAGGGATACTTCTTTGTTGATATCGATTAATCTTAATTCGCCACAGGTGTGAGTTCTGTACATTGATGTTGATTGTTTATCTGTTTTGATTTTACGGACTGCAAATATAAGCCTGTTTGGCAAAGTAAAGGCCCAACGGAGTGGAGGGTTTATTGGAATGTTAGAAAGTAAAGCTTCTTACAATTTTTGAAAAGCTATCATCTTACTATTACCACCCGGTAAATACACTTCTTAATATCTGTGAATAATTCAAGTATATAAGTTCCATTCGGTAAAAACCTTACATCGAATGGTATCACTGTTCCATATGCTATATGGTTTGGAAAATGATATTTTCTTAGCAAACGCCCGGATGCATCTATTATCCTTGCATTAAATGCATTTAAACGAATAGTTAATACTTTAAGATTAAACTGGCCTTTGTTTGGGTTGGGTAGCAGCTGTATAGATCTGCAGAACTCATTTGTACTATCAGCACAATTCTTTACGGTAATATTTACTGATGATGATGCCGGACATCCACCGCTGCCGGAAATTGTGTAAGTGAGTGTTGACATTCCTATACCTGCCAGGGATGGTGAGAAACTGTTTCCGGTTATTCCATTACCTGTCCATGTGCCACCGGTTGGCGTGGCTGTTAATTTTATAGCGGTATCATTAACGCATACTTCTGACGGGATGCTATCGATGGTAACAATACCTGCACCCGGGCTTACTATAATAGAGAAATTTTTTGAAGTACCCGAACACCCATTAAAGTTTGGTGTTACTGTTATCGCAGCAGTAATTGCAGCAGCAGTGTTGTTGGTAACTGTAAAAGGAGCAATATTACCTGAGCCATTTGCAGGAAGGCCTATGTTGGTATTACTATTGACCCAGTTGTATACAGTTCCTGCAACTCCACCGGAAAAATTTACCGCCTGGGTCAATGCGCCGCTACATAAGTTTTGATCTGCCACCGCATTTACCGCAGTCGAAGGATCAACAGTGATCGTAAAAGTTTTAGGAGGGCCAATGCATACCGGGCCTGTACCGGGATTGATAAAATTGCCATAACCGGTTGGATTTCCAGCCACTGGTATTGAAGTAATTATATTGTAGCTGGCAGCATCCATCACAACAACATAGGTGGAATTATAGTGGCCAATATACAGACGGCTATCGTCAGGACTTATTGATATTCCAAATGCTCCCGATCCTGTTGTTGGTACAGTAGCAATAACCGTATTGGTAGCCACATTGATCACAGATAAGGTATTAGATGATTGGTTCGTAACATATAGCTGGTTTCCAGCGTGGTTCAGGATCATGCCGGTAGGGCCATTACCAACAGGGATTGTAGTTTCTACAAGATTAGTTGCCGTATTGATCACTACAATTTCGCTATTATTCTGAGCTGTTACATATAACCTGCTGCCATCGGTGTTTAATGCTATTTCGATAGCTGCAGCCCCTGTTGGGATGGTTGCTATAACAGTATTTGTTACAGCATTAATAACTGTCACATCTTGAGAGGCCCGGTTAGCAACATATACCCTGCTTGCATCAGGGAGAACAGCTATGCCAAAAGGGAATGTGCCTACGGGAACGGTTGCAATTACGGAACTGGTTGCTGTATTAATAACAGATAAGCTGTTGCCGACTGTATTGGCAACATACAACCTGTTTCCATCCGGGCTTGGTTTTACAAAGATCGGATGCCACCCTACTCCAATTGTACCAATTATTGAATTGTCTATAGGGTTAAGGATAGAAACGAAATCTGAAAGACGGTTTGATATATATACCCTGCTGCCATCGGGGCTGGGACAAACACCTGCCGGGTGCAGTGCCATATTAAACGTTGTTAGTACTGTATTGCTGGCAAGGTCAATAACAGCTAAAGCTGAAAAGAAGCTGGTACCTGTGAGTGGTATATAAGCACGTGGGCCCACTGCCGGAGTTGATCCCGTAATGCTTATTGTTGCAGTTACAGGAACGTTGCCGGTATTGACTGCTGTAAAGGAAGGAATATTACCCGAGCCTGTTGCTGCCAAACCAATTGAAGGATTGCTGTTGGTCCAGTTGTATATTGTACCTGGTCCTGTTGAGCTTGTAAAATTTATTGGTGCTGTGGCTGAATTATGGCAAAGGCTCTGGTTTGTTATCGGAGATATATTTGGTAAGATTTTAACTATGCCATTTACAGCTACTGTTTTGGTAACAGCTCCTGTTGATGAACAGGTAATATTGCCCGATGGGGAGCCGGAAGCTGAAGCTGTTATCCTGGCATATATAAGGGTTGCACTTACTGTGCCACCAACCGGCGAGAGCGTAATAGTGCCTGCAAAACCACTTGTGGGTGTTGTTGATATTTCAAAACCGGTAATAGCAGTAATTAATATGTTGCTGGTTAATGATGAACCGGAAACTGTAAATGACTGTGTTGCTGAAGCTGATCCTTCACATGTTATCAATGTGGTAAGAGAACCGGTTACAGTTATAACCTGGGCTTTAGCCAGAGAGCCAGTTAGAATTAAAAAACAAAAAAGCAGCAATTTCGACATAAATTTTATAGGGCTGCTGTTTGAAAGCAATTTGTTTGGCAGGTTATTGCAATTTATGACAAAAAATAACATGATAAAGCTGCCGGGGTAGTAATAAAAAAAGCCCCAAAGGGGCTTTTAAGATATTTAAAATTAAAATTTTAATTCGCTTCCGGCTTGTCATTCTTCTTCGTATCCATCATTTCCATCAGCTTCATACCCAACAAGCCGTTTATGCCGCCATCAGTACCGGTTCCGCCGCCAATGAGGATATCAGGAATGATCTTGATATTGCCTTTGGCGATCTCTTCGGTGATCTTGTAACGGGTAAAGTTATCGCCGCCCATGGCTTTAACCTGCAGTTCATAAGCTTCAGCGGTTGATTTACCAATGGCCATGATCTTTTCAGCTTCGGCCAAACCGGTCTTGCTGATCTGTTCAGCATCGGCACTGGCATTCAGCTTAGTGGCTTCGGCCTCTGCACCGGCACGCATTTTTGTTGCTTCGGCTTCGGCATTTGCACGCATTTTTGTGGCGGTGGCTTCGGCATCTACCTGCAATTTTAAACTATTGGCATCACCTTCTGCTTTTTTAACAGCAGCATCTGCAGTGCGTTGGGCTATCTCCACGCTTTGCTGCGCTTTTACGATCTCTTTCTGCATATCGGCAATCGCAGTTTCTTTTTCCATACCCTGGCGTTTTTCCTGCGCCATACGCTGGGTGCTGTAGGTCTTTTCTTCTTCCTGTGCGATCTTACGGTCTGTCAGGGTTTTCATCAGTGATTCGGGTGGCACGATATCACCTATCAATGTATCAACTGCATTCACGTTGTATTCGTCCAGTACTTCTTTCATATTTTCTTTTGCAGCCTGTTGTCTTTCTTTACGGGTGCTTAAGAAGGCGATCACATCACTATCCTGCGCCGAGTTACGGAAATAGTTACCGATGGTTGGCTCCAGCACCTGGCTTACCAGGTTGTTCATGCTACCGAACCGTGCAATTACTTTTGGTGCTTCGTTGGCGGGTATATGTATGATCTGCGACACGTCGAGATTGAAAGGGAAACCGTCCTGCGAACGAACTGTGATGGTTGAAAGATTTTTATCTAATTGATGAGATTCACTTCTTGTATTGGCCCAGTTCAATACCAGGTTTGTGGTAGGCACCAGTTCCACCTTCATGATGTATTTATTGAAAGGATATTTACCGGGTCCGTAGGGCTCCATCCAAACACCACGCTGGCCCTTGCTTACAATGTTACCGTGTTTAAAACTTTCGCCGGTAAGGTCCTTACCATCCTGGCCAACATAACTGATCACCACACCTACATAACCAATGGGTACATCGGTCATGGGCACTTCTTCAATTTGTATAGCCCAGGGATTTATGTTGTAACTACCTGCCAGTACAATGGAAGGTTGTAAACCACGATTACCATCATTTTTAAGGAAGCTGTCAAAGTCCTGGAAATTATTGTGGCCTTCAATGTATTTACCTGCTATCTGGTTACCCTCAATCGGGTGACCATCCAAACTGGTAACAATACCCACCATGTTCTCATGAATGATAACCATCGGGCTAACGGTGACTGTAAAGGCGTAGATATTGATACGATAAGTACCTGCAGTGATATAGGCAGTCTGTCGGCCTTTTTGTCCGCCGTTATTTAAAAATGAAATAGCATCCTGGAAATTATCAGATTCTACTTTTCTACCCAGAATAGCACCGGTAGGTATTTCGGCACCGTCGTTAGAAAGTACCAGGCCGATATTACCTTCAGGGATCACCAGGAAGGGTTGCATGGTAACACCATACTGCCAGGGCCACATACCCCAATATAAACCGGGTGCCAGTGTTTTACCCTGGAAACCTGCTTCACCTTTTGTGGCGATGATACGGCCATCGGGTAAAGAACGGTTGGCACCAAAAAGCACGAATTTTTTAGTAACAAGGCCAATCCTGTCTTCAGGTACGATGACCATACCGAACAGGAACCGGAGGATGAATTTGTACATGACGAGTGATAATAAGATCACCAGTATCCACCAGTAATTGGCAAATAAATTTGAAAGATCCATAGTTGTTTGTTTTAATTGTTGTTAGTTGTTTTGGTTGTTCACCTGCAGAGCGGTCAGTTTGCGTACACTTCGGCCATATTGGCCCCACTACGCCTGGCTTATTTTACGGGGTTGAATAATAATCGTCAAGCTACTGATAATTATCAAACATCCCGTTAATAAATCATTACTGAGAATTAATTGTGGAAAACTGCTGGCAGCTTTACTCTCTGGCGAAAGTTAAAGAGAAGGGCAGCAATAAGATGGTTCATTTTACATTAGAGCGAGGCTCCATTTATGTTTGAGATGTAAAGATAGATGGCGATAAATGGCTGCGCAATAAAATCCGGTAGGGATGGGATTTTTACTTTCCAAATGGTAAAGGATGCCTGATGAGCGGTTACATTGTTTCTGCCTTCTTTTTATGGATCATCTTAAATACCAGGTAATACCAGGCCAGTATCAAAATACCCATAGCAAAAGGAATAATTGCAATGTATTTATAGCTGATATCACCATAAACCAGTACCTCATCAAACTCAAAAAATTCGCTTACCATCCAGTAAGAGTTGGCAGCTATCCAGAATACAATGGCCCAGTTATGGCAAACTTCACTTACATAATTGCGGTTCTTTATAGAAATTACAATGGCGATGATCAGGGTCGGGAATATCATAGCAATACCAAGAGGTTTCCAAACCATACACCAGCTGATATCTTTTAATAACCAGAAAATGATGTGCATGTTTTCCATCTTGCGAAAGCGGATAGGCACATTATAGGTTTGTTCGTTTGGCATAGTTCAATTTTTTGATTACACGAATTTTACGAATTACACAAATTACACGAATTATTGAAATGAAAAACACGAATCAGTTATTAACCAATTCGTGCAATTCGTTTTAATTCGTGTAATCAATTCTATTCCACCGTCACTCTTATTCCTTCACTATGGCTGGTAAACTCCGGTGCATACATACACTGTATGGTTGTAATGCCATTGCTGAAATTACCGGCATGTGTAACAAACATGGGATATTCAAAAACATAGCTGCCACGGTTTAACCAGCCAAAGAAGAAATTGGTGCTGGCATCTTTGGTGCTTTCATAATAACCAAGTCCGCCCTGGTATTTGTACTGGCTGATCACATTCGTTGGCTCCATGCAGGCAGCACGCATGTCTTTCATGTGTACGTATTCCATGTCACGGTCAACTTTAAGTTCGATACGAACTTTTATTTTATCTCCAACTTTTAGCTGTGCGCCATCTTCCAAAGCAACCAGTACCGGCCCGTTGGCTGAATTCTTTTCGATGAATAATTTCTTAACCAGTTTTAATGGTGTTTCGGCCGAAGTTATTTTGTCGAGGCCTTCAAAGTATTGCCAGTAAACGGAGCCCCAGGAAGAACCCCCTCCGCCCCCTGAAGGGGGAACCTGCGAAGATTTAAGCGAAACTGATATATTGCCCATAGCTGGGTTTACTTTGTTGGCTTCAAATCTTTTTTTGAAATAACCGGTGCCGGCTTCGACCTCACCCCGTCCCTCTCCAACAGGAGAGGGTGTTGCGGAGATATTAGCGGAGGATGAGACCGTTGTATTTCCAAGAGTTATTATTACTTCTTTTTCTTCGGCCAGCCAGTTGTTGCCGCCAAGTAATAAAGCATAACAGGCTTCTGCTGTGGCTTTGGTGGTCTTCCAGTTCTGTGTTTGTTTTTGTTTCAGCAACCATGTTTTAAGATCATCAACGGTAGTATTGTTCTTGTCAATATCCATAAATGCTTCTATCATCATGGCCTGGCTTTCGATAGGAGCCTGGTGCCAGTAATAACCGCCGGTCGTCCATTCTTTCCAGTACATGCCCAGTTCTTCTTTGTTGATGGAATTTTCTTTCAGTGATTTGATGATGGCTTTGGGTGTTACCGCATCATCATTGCGGTGTAATGCCAGGGCGATCATTGCCTGCATATATTTGCTGTTGCTGAGCCAGTATTTTTTTGCTTGCCCGGTATAATAGTTATAAGCCGTTTGTGAAGCTGCTGCAACTTTATACTCGGGGAAGAAGCTACGCATGTATAAATACTGGATCTGTATACTGCTTAAATGATTATCACTCAGTTTTGCTTTGTATTTGATAAGGTTATCGTAATCTTCTTTTATTTTTTTATCGAGATAAGGTATGGCATTAGCAGCAATAATTAATATTTCGCGGCTATTATCTTTATCAAGCGCATTTAATTTTTTTAAGTGCCCGATACCTGTAATAATGTATTGAGTCATATACCTATCATCAGCCCCGCCCTTAAACCAAACAAATCCGCCGTTGCTGCTTTGCATTTCTTTCAATTTATTTATGGCTTTACCTGTTTCATTACTCATACGCACCATATCAAACAGCAGAGCAATATTTTTCTTTTGCTGTGCTTCGTTTTGAGCTTCTAAAACCCACGGTGTTTCCTGCAGCAATGCCGATTTTAATTCTTCATTTTTTTGCAGGTTAGAAAGTAAAGCTGCCGTATCAACATTCTTCCATTTTTCAAAAACAGCTTTGATCTTTGGCATGGAGCGACTGATATAAGATGCCAATGTATTTGCATAATACCGGTTGAACGTTTGCTCTGCGCATTCGTAAGGATACTCCATTAAATAGGGCAGGGCCTGCACCGCATACCAGGCAGGGTTGCTGGTGTATTCAACCGTCAGAGCATGATTGGTGATGGTTGTGCTGCTGCCACTGTTAAGCAGTTTATCAAACTTAAAAGTTTTTGTAGTTTGATTGCGCAAGTTAAGAGGCATGCTCTCTGTAACCAGCATGCGGTTGGTTAAAATAGGAATGGCCATTTCTTCACCATCAGAAAATTCGCCGGCTTTGGCAACGATCCTGTAAGTCATCGCCGAATTAAAATTGAACGGAATTTCCATCGGGAATTTAACAGCCTGACTTTGTCCCGGAGCAACAGTAAAATATTGCGAAGGAAAAACATTCTTGAACCAGCCATCAACAGGTTTGTTGGTGGCAGCATCCAGTAATTCCAATGTGGCAACACCGGTAACTTCTTTCTTACCCAGGTTCACAATTTTTGCACTGAACTCCATATTATCACCTTCCCTCATAAACCGTGGAGCATTGGGCTGCACCATTAATGGCTTTTGTGTTATGGTAGTTTTTTCACTGTAGGCAGTGGCCATATCTTTGGTATGAGCTAATGTCATCAGCTTCCATTTAGTTAATGCTTCAGGCATGGTAAAACTAAATTCAATATTACCTTCATCATCTGTTTTCAGATCGGGAAAGAAGAAAGCAGTTTCGTTGAAGTTTTTGCGAACCTGAACTGAGCCACCTGTTTGTGGTACATTTTCTTCATTCATTTTATCTTCGACTCCGTCAGCATCAACATCAATAAATGATATGAGGCCACTTTGGTTACTAACTTTTGCCCCTGCAACTTTTCCTGCCAAAGCTTTATTTGCATTTTCAGCCATTACAGGGCTTGGTGGCGGGGGTGGAGGAGAGCCGGGTTTGGCTGATGTCATCTTAAATCTAACATCCGGATTCATGTCGTGCTGAAAGTAGTATCGGCCCCCGCCTCCAGCTACACTTGAAAACAATAGTCTATCATAAGATTTATTTGGAGCAGTTAAATATTCACGATCTGTTCTGTTGTATTCATCTGAATTTACTTTAGCAAACCCATTTATGTTCCAGTAAATGGTATTGTACAATCCAGGCCATACATTGGGTCTTTGCAAACTGTGTGGTTTAAACTGGTCGAGGCTGGCATCGTACATAGTGGCCAGCATTTCAGCAGTAACCTTTTCTCCTTTATTGCCGGTGATCTTTACTTTCCATTTTTCTTCAGCCCCGGGTAATAATTTATCACGGAAGGTTTCGTAACTGATCTGCAGATCTTTATTGTTCCATGGAATGCTGAAACCCTGGTTGCCTTTGTACACACGGTTATGTTTTACAAAAGCATAGCTCATGGCCATACCGCCACGGTCTTGTTCAGTTACAGATTGTGTAAAATAGGACGGTTGTGTGCTGGTGATGGTTTCATATCTGAAAGCATTGGACTTATCCATTTTACTTAATGAATGTATCAGCCAGATATTATCAAAACCGGTTTTAATATTGTAAGAGATATTTTCTCCTGGTTCTGCATTTCCCTTTATTATCTCAAGTTTTACTGCATCGTAAATTTTTTCATTATTACCTGTTAGCTGAATATATTTTTCTGCTTTTACCAATTCTCCGTATTTATCTTTTGTGGTGGCAACGATCTTGTACCAACCAGCTGATAATTTTAAATTTTGAATTTTGAATTTTGAATTTTCTGAAGTTGTGTCTGTAACATCAGTAACCTTTTCTCCCAACGGCCATTTACTTTGCTGATCCTCGTCTTTATAAACATCATAAGGAAAATTGCCTTCGTATTCATTCCTGCTCATGATGAACTGGTCAGGCATTTCCCAATACCTGTCCCTATAAATTTTTGTGGGTGATATCACTTTTGTGATGGTAACATTCACGTTCGCCTTTTCAAAAATATCATTGAGGTTGGTGGTTGAAATTTTCAGGTTCTTTAAGCTGTCAACCGGTAAGGTTTCGGGCGTGTTAATATTCAATTGTATCATCTGGTAAGCCACGGCTACAGATGTATTGCCACTCCTGGTCTCGCCATTGATATCGGTAATATCAGCACTTACTTCGTAATAAAAAGTTGGCTGACTTGTTTTATCAACCGACTCATCCGGTATGGCTTTGAATTTTATTTTGAATTCGCCTTTTGCATCCGTTGTCGTTAGGCCATTGGTGATCTCCATTTGATCGCTGTTACCCGATGGGAAACGTTTGCTGTAATACCCACCCCATCCCCACCAGATAGGATAGCGCACTTTACGTACCACACGGTAACTCACTTTAGCACCATCAATATTATTGCCGGCATAAGCTTTTGCAGTACCGGTAACTTCAATGCTGTCGTTAATGCGGTACGTGCCTTTTGGTTTTTGTATCTCCGTAAAAAATTTAGGGTGCTTATATTCTTCCACACTAAAGCTGTACGAAGACTTAGTTGCTGTATCGTACAAGGTGAAATTGCCATTCATTACACCTTCGGGCAATTTGAATGATCCTTTGTAACTACCGAATTCATTGGTTGTAACGATCAGCTCGGCCGATTTTTGCCCATTGGCATCTTTTAACTGGATTAAGGTCTTAAAGCCACCGATCACAGCCGTTCTTGATGCATCTTTTTCTTTTGAAACAACAAGGCCTTTAAAATACAATAATTGCCCCGGCCGGTAAATAGACCGGTCTGTAAATAAAAAGGTTTGTGGTTTGTATTCCGGTGCGTAGCTGTTGTAATTATAGCTGCTATGATTTTCATCCAGGAACAGTTCATCCGTTCCATGAATAACCTGGATGTAAAAATTGCGGTAGTCTTTACTTTCTTTCAGTTTAAAAGAACCACCTAAATCTGTGATGTATTTTTCCAGTTTTACTTCATCGTATTTACTGGTGTTATAATTGTATTTCGATTCCCAGACCTGCACCGTTGCATTGGCAAGTGGCTGACCATTATCCCGGTCAAGCACATAATAATCATTTACATTGGTGTGTATATAGCTGATATTGCTTACATAGGTCTGTTGTTTTGCAATAATATTCTTTGTAAGCGAAAAACCAGGGTCAATACTTGCCAAAACCAGGTAAATACCCGTAGGCAAACCATCAATTTTTATTTCGGTAGCATGTTCCTGGTAGTCCTGAAGGTCGGGAAGATTGATGCTCCAGCTTTTAACGGGTTTCATATCTGTATAAGCTTTCCAGAGTTTTTCATATTCTCTTCTATCCAGGTTTTTTAATTCTTCACGGGTTGTTTTTACAACACGCAGGTAAAGTGTTTTGATGTTCTTGTATTTAACCAGGCTGCGAAAAGGTTGCAGCGGCACATTTACCTGCTCTGTTTCAATGTTCAACTGCGGCTGGTCAATTTGAAGGATCGCATTCTTTGCATTTACACCACCTTCTGACTTGGGAAACCTGCTGTAGGTAATCTCAAATAATTCACGGCCCCTTTTTATTTCGTATTGGTTCTCTGTTTTTGCAAGCGCTTCATATTGTTGCCCACGTGCCAAATAAATGCTGCCACGCAGGAACATGGCTTGGGCAATTGCTGGATTGTTAAGATATTTTTGTTCAATAACAAGCAGGGCTTCTTCATACAATTTTTCTTTTCCTTCCATCACGGCATTGTTGTGCACAAAATTTAACCGTATCAGATCAGCATCTATCAATGCATCGGGGTTTGCATCTGATAAATGAAATTTGATAAGGTCCTGGAAAAGCAACAGGGCCTTATGCTGTAAAGAACCAGTGTCTTTGGTTTTAAAAGATGCATTAACAAAGTCTGCAGCTTTAGCAAATGCAGCCGCATCATCTATTTTAAACTGGTAAGCCGGTTTAATAAGATCGTTCTCGTCGTTTGTGAAAAATTCCAATGCCCTATGTGCTAAAAAATCATACAGCGTAGGGCGAAGTTGACGGGTGTTTTCTCCTTTAATGATAATGGCATCCAGTCCGTCAGGTTTTGTGCTTTTTAAAACAGCCTCATTCTGTAAGGATGCTTTGTATAATTTAGTGATAGTAGCATAAAGCTTGTCAATACTCCAGGTGGTAATGTCCTTAGTTTTTTCTTCTGCCAGTTTGGTGCGGTTATAAAACTTCCAACGATTGTTCTGCACATATTGCCAGAACATTTCGGCATGCATGCTTTGTAAAATATTTTTTGCAGGAGCTTTTGATTTTGCGATCAGGGTATCTACAAAGAAAATATTGTTCTCACGGCTGTCTTCTTCCACCATATTACGGTATTTAACCTGGTACATGGCAGCTTTTATCTGCTGGGCATCGTTATTATCTTTGATCGACAAGTTGTAGATCACCAATACTTCCTGCAATGCAGATTTGGTAAGGCCTTTCTTTTCCAGTTCTTCAACCTTCTTCCAGTTTTTAACGTAGTCATTTGTTGTTTGTGCCATAAGGGTTAAAGCAATACCGGTTAACATAAAAATAACCAGTGACAATCTTTTTATAAACATAATCGGGTATTTAATTACAAGATACAATTTGTTAAGACAGTTGTACCTGTATGGTTTAATTAATCTTATCAGCTGTTAGATGTATCATTGAACAGCATTGCACAATTTTGATTCCACTTTTTTTCTTTAACTTTTCTTTAGGTTTGCATTTATCCTAAACGGCACAGCGTTTGAAAATATAATTCTATAAACCCAAACATAAACAGCATGAAAAAAACATTTACACTTTTAGCAGCATTATTTTTTTCCATTAGTTTATTCGCCCAGACAAAACTCAGTATCTCTGCAGTTGGCAATGCAGATATACGGGTGATGGTTGATGGAATGAAATACACATCCAACGGCCATGATATTGTGATCAATAATTTAAAGAACGGAAATCACACCGTTAAAATATTCCGTGCAGCTAATGACCGAAGCAGGTATAATAACAACAATCGCAACAATGGGTATCAGCTGGTTTACAGTAACAGCGTTTTTGTAAAACCACAGTACCATGTTGATATTACCATCAACCGTTTTGGCAAAGCATTTGTTGATGAACAAATGATCGGCAATGGTTATAATGATGACGATGATGATGACTGGGGCGTTGATGGCAATGATCAGTATTATGACCGGAAGAGCAGAAAGGTTATGGATAAAGCGCTCTTAGATCAGTTTAAACAAACCTTGAGAAATGAAGTTTTTGAGGATGCACGTTTACAAATGGCAAAGCAGTTTGTTGGTACTAATTCTTTTAATGCAGCTCAGGTTAAGGAATTGCTGGGGTTATTCATTTTTGAGGAAAATAAACTGGCACTGGCTAAATATGCTTATGATTTTACGGCTGATAAAGGGAATTATTTTATTATTAATGATGCCTTTATATTCAGTTCGAGCAAAGAAGAACTGATGAAATATATTCAAAACCGTAAATAAACAGACTAAACTTTCATGGCTATACTTTAGGCCTGCGTGGCGCAGGCAGGCCGGGGCGAAAGCCCCGGTTTTTTGTATAATTTCAAAAGCCCCTCTCCATCCTTCGGCTTTGCTCAGGAGGAAAGGGCAGAGTAGGGAAGGGTATAATTTGAAGAACCTCTAAAGATTACAATGCTACTCCCATTGCAGCGGCTGTGTTCAGCTCATAATAGCTTTCTGTGCTCCAGTCCTGTACTTTACTGCGCAGGTATGAATCAAGGGATTCAATGCTGTCGGCTTCCCAAACACAGGTGGCCTGGGTCATATCGGTATTAGGCATTACCTGCAAAACTCTTTGTACGCCATTCTCAGGCAATGCTGGTAAACTTTTTTGAGCTGATGCCCAAAAGTCGGTTGGGTTGCTGATGTTGTGATTTACTACGATGATCATGATTAAAGTTTTAGGGTATAAAGATTGCTTAATTGTTTCACATAGCTGTACCCACTGGAGGGTATTTTGAATCTGACCAATCCTTCGACTAGTAAAGGGAGAGGGGCTATTTCTTTTAACCAGGCATCACCTAGTTTATGAGTGCCATCGCTTAGTTTATAAATGCCATCACCTAGTTTATGAGTGCCACCGTTTGGTTTATAAATGCCATCGCTTAGTTTATAAATGACACCGCTTAGTTTATGAGTGCCATTGCTTAGTTTATAAATGCCACCACCTACTTTGTTAATGCCGGAACTTACTTTGTTAACGCCATCGCTTAGTTTATTGTTGCGAAAGGCTAGTTTATTAACTGTACATAAAAACCTATAAAAAAGGCAACAAAAAACCCGGCGCTTTGCCAGGTTTTGAATTTATTTCTTTTGAGTTTTTACTTCTTTATCACTCCAGCCATTGTTTTACCAATATCTGCCGGGCTGGCTACCACATGAATACCACATTCAGCCATGATCTTCATTTTTGCAGCAGCGGTATCATCAGCACCGCCAACAATAGCACCTGCGTGGCCCATACGGCGGCCGGGAGGCGCTGTTTGTCCCGCAATAAAACCTACAACCGGTTTTTTGTTACCTGTTGATTTGATATAATTGGCTGCTTCTGCTTCCATACCACCACCAATCTCACCGATCATAACAATCGCATCGGTCTCATCGTCATTCATAAATAATTCAACCGCTTCTTTGGTGGTTGTGCCAATAATAGGATCGCCACCAATACCAATAGCCGTAGAAATTCCCAATCCAGCTTTTGCAACCTGGTCTGCAGCTTCGTAAGTAAGTGTGCCCGATTTTGAAACAATACCGATCCTGCCTTTCTTAAAAATAAAGCCAGGCATAATACCCACTTTACATTCATCGGCTGTAATTACACCAGGACAGTTTGGCCCTATCAATCTTGTCTGTTTGCCAGCTAAATAATTTTTCACTTTCACCATATCCTGTACGGGAATACCTTCTGTGATACAAACCACCAACGCAATACCTGCATCGGCAGCTTCCATAATAGCATCGGCTGCAAAAGCCGGCGGCACAAAAATAATACTCACATTGGCACCGGTTGTTTTAACAGCATCGGCTACAGTATTAAAAACCGGTTTCTCAAGATGTGCACTGCCACCCTTACCAGGTGTAACACCACCCACCACGTTGGTACCGTATTCTATCATTTGTGTGGCATGAAAAGTACCTTCTGTACCGGTAAAACCCTGTACAATTATTTTGGAATCTTTATTAACTAAAACAGCCATTTCAATTAGGAATTAATAATTAGGAATTAGGAATGCCGCAAAGATAGGGGAGATGCGCTATTGTTGGAAATGGAATATTTGGTTACCGGCTTTTGAACCTTGATTGGGCGGATGTGGCGACGCTCCGTTGAAAAGTGGGGCTATGATGGGGCTTTTATCGAAGAGAAGTGGTAGCTTGTTATAATTATATGAAAATTGCTACATGGAATTTAATGCGCCCTACAGCGGGAACACTATCAAGAAATAAAATTTTTCTCGATGCCTTAAAAAATTGTAATGCTGATATATTGGTTTTAACCGAGACAAACTCAATAATAAGCCCCGGTGCTGAGTATTTTTCCAGATCAACACAAGAACTACCTAAGCAATTTGATAAGTTAACATATTCAAAAGGAGAGAATCGCACAAGTATTTTCAGCAAGTTCCCTTTTGGCAGGAATTTTAAAACTTATGACGAATACACAAGTGTTTGCAGTGAAATAATAACTCCTCACGGACCACTTATTTTTTATGCTACAATCATTGGTGTAACTGGAGGAAAAGGTGAAAGATTTGTTCAGGATTTTGAAAGCCAAAAAAATGATATAAATCAATTAACAGGAGATATTTGTGTTGTTGGCGACTTTAATATTTCTTTTTCCGGTTACCCTTACCCAAGTGGTGATATTATTACTCAGGCGAACAATTTTTTTGAATCACAGGCAATAGAAATTTTGACTAAACAACTTTTAGATTGTCCTGATCATATTTCTATCAGTAAAAATTATTTGCAAAATTGTGAGATCAAAATAGTAGAAAACAAAGTAGAGAAAAAAATATCAGACCATGCTTTGGTAATGGTTGATGTAGCTTTCTAATCCAATTTATCCCCCTTCAGCAAAGCATCCATATCCCGGTCGTTATCAATTTTTCCCTTCGCTTCCAGCATACGCATATCTTTTGCATCCTGTAAAAATTCAGATGCAAAAATGAAATTATTCAGCCTTTCATTCTTGGAGAAGATGATATCTTTTTTATTGCCTGTCCATTCTTTTTTTCCTTCGTAGAGGTAGAGGATGTTCTCACCCATTTCCATTACGCTATTCATGTCGTGGGTATTAATTACGGTGGTCATGTTAAACTCACGGGTAATATCCAGGATTAGTTTATCAATTACCATAGATGTCTGCGGATCGAGCCCGGAGTTTGGTTCATCGCAAAATAAAAATTTAGGATTAAGTACGATGGCCCGGGCAATACCCACCCGCTTTTTCATACCGCCACTCAATTCAGCCGGGTATTTTTTATTGATGCCCTCTAAATTAACCCTGTCCAACACTTCATTGACACGCTTTAATTTTTCAGCAAAACTGCTTTTGGTAAACATGTCCAAGGGAAACATGATGTTCTGTTGTACCGTCATACTATCAAACAAAGCAGAGCCCTGGAAAAGCATACCGATCTGCTGGCGCAATTCTTTACGCTCATCTATGTTCATGTCGGTAAAGCTCACTCCATCATAAATGATCTCACCTTCATCCGGTTCAAATAATCCTACCAGGCATTTTTGTAATACAGTTTTGCCGCTTCCACTCTGGCCGATAATTAAATTAGCCTTACCGGTTTCCATAACATGGCTTACATCGTCAAGTACTACTTTATCGTCAAATCTTTTCTCTATGTTCTTAAATTCGATCATAATGCCCCAAACCCCTAAAGGGGCTTTTAGTCTCTAATTATTGTTAACTTTTTTCAATAAAAATTCAGTCTTCTCCTTTTCCCCCTTTAGGGGATAGGGGCTTTATTTATTTAGCAGCAGGGCTGCCAAAATATAGTCTGCAAAAAGTATCATTATACAACTTACCACCACACTTTTGGTACTACTTCGCCCGATCTCCAAAGCGCCTCCTTTTACAAAGTACCCATAGTAAGAAGGAATGGAACTGATGATAAAAGCGAAAGTATATGCTTTTACCAAAGCAAAAAATACATTGTAGGGAACAAAGTTCATGATGAGCCCCATATCATAAGTTGCACCCGATATGATCCCCGTAGCGGCACCCGCCAGCCTGCCGCCAACAATACCAAGCACCATCGATAAAACCACCAACATGGGTATGGTAATTAAACAGGCGGCTATTTTCGGCATTATTAAATACGATTTGGTATTGATGCCCATGATCTCCAATGCATCTATCTGTTCACTTACACGCATGTTACCGAGTTCGCTGGCTATCTTACTGCCCACCACGCCGGCCAGTACAATACATACCACCGTTGGGGCAAACTCCAGTATCACCGTGTCTCTTACGATCTGCGCAATAGTGGTTGCGGGAATCAGGTTACTAACCAGCTGGTAAGAAGTTTGCACCGCACTTACCGCACCCATAAAAAAGGAAATGATGATAACAATACCCAGTGAGCCTATGCCTATTTCAACACATTGGTGCATGAGTTCCTTCCAATACATGCGCATGTTCTCGGGCCGGGTAAACATACCTTTCAGCATTAAAAGGTAACGGCCAAAGTGGTTGAAAAAAAGCATGGGTAAAAATATATTAGGTGTACTGCGTTAAACTGTACGAATGTATGATTATTTAGGTTGTTTATACTGGCATACACAGTATAACAAACATCGTACCTTAAAAAATTAAGCCTCTTTGGCATTACTGCTTTTCCGTTTCCACCATTTGCTTTTTTTCACCTCTTCCCTGGTGTTATTGCTGCATTTGGTTTGTGCATCCACCACGGCTATCAATACCATGTTGAAGATAGAACGGATCGAACTTCCCAACTGCAGAACGTGAACAGGTTTATTGAGGCCAAGTAAAATAGGGCCGATAGAATCTGTTCCACCAACTTCCTGTAACAAATTGTAGGCAATATTACCCGCTGCCAGGTTAGGGAAGATGAGCGTGTTCACATCGCCGCCTAATAATTCGGTAAAAGGATAATTCTCTTTTAATATCTCTTTATTAAAAGCCAGGATGCCCTGTACCTCACCATCGCAAATGAGTTCAGGGTCTCTTTCTTTTACAATTTCTCTTGCCCGGCGTACCAGGTTTGCTTCCGGCGAGTCGCTGCTGCCGAAATTAGAGTAGGATAGCATAGCGATCCTGGGCTTGATGTTGAATAGCTTTACTTCTTTGGCAACCAGTAAAGTTATTTCGGCCAGCTCTTCAGCAGTGGGATTAAAATTCACCGTTGTATCAGCTAAAAATAACGGCCCACGCTTGGTGAACATGATGTACATGCCGGCGATCTTTTTAACGCCCGGCTCGGTGCCAATTATATGCAGTGCCGGGCGAATGGTATCAGGATAATTCCTGCTCAATCCGCTGATCATACCATCTGCTTCACATTTATCAACCAACATACAGCCAAAATGGTTGCGGTCTTTCATCGCTTTATAACTCTCGTACCGGTTTACGCCCTTACGCTGTCTTTTTTCAAAGAATACATCTCCATATTGTTTTCTCAGATCTTCATGTTCATCGCTTGAAGGATCCATAATGGGCATACCTTCCAGGTCAATTCCATTTTGTTCGGCCAGTTTTTTTATTTTCTCAGGTTTGCCCAATAATATAGGGTAGGCAACGCCTTCTTCCATCACCAGCTGCGCCACTTTTAATATCTTGATATTTTCTGCATCGGCAAAAACAATACGCTTTGGATCTTTACGTGCTTTGGAACCGATAACACGGCTTAACTGGTTATCCAGGCCAAGGCGGCTGTTCAGATCTTCAGCATATTTCTCCCAATCAACGATCGGGTATTTGGCTACGCCACTTTCCATAGCAGCTCTTGCAACAGCCGGTGCCACGGTTGATAATAAACGTGGGTCCAATGGTTTTGGAATGATATAAGTTGGCCCGAAGGTTATCGTCTTTTCGTTATAAGCAAGGTTTACAATATCCGGCACGGGCGCTTTTGCCAGTTCGGCCAAAGCCTTTACTGCTGCCAGTTTCATGGCTTCGTTAATAGCTGTGGCTCTTACATCCAATGCGCCACGGAAAATGTAAGGGAAGCCAAGTACATTATTTACCTGGTTGGGATAATCACTACGGCCTGTAGCCATGATAATATCTTTACGTGCAGCAACTGCCACATCATAATTGATCTCCGAATTGGGATTTGCCATGGCAAAAACAATGGGATTTTTCGCCATGCTTTTCACCATCTCCGGCGTAACCACATTGCCAATGCTCAAACCAATGAATACATCGGAATCCTTCATCGCCCTGGCAAGATCATAGTCTGCATATTTGGCATCCACGCAAAATTTGGCTTTCATATCTTCTACATCGGGACGGCCTTTATATAAAATTCCTTTACGGTCAAATACCATAAAGTTGCTGTGCCTGGCGCCCAGGGATTCATATAATTGTATACAGGCAAAAGCGGCGGCTCCGGCTCCGTTCACCACAAACTTTACTTTATCAATTTTCTTTTTTTGCAGTATTAATGCATTCAGCAAAGCAGCAGCACTGATGATGGCTGTACCATGCTGATCATCGTGCATGATGGGAATTTTGCAACGCTTCTTTAATTCCTGTTCAATATAAAAACACTCAGGCGCTTTTATATCTTCTAAATTAATACCACCAAATGTTGGCTCCAGCGATTGTACGATCTGTACAAATTTTTCAGGATCGGTCTCGTTGATCTCGATATCAAACACATCAATGTCAGCAAATATTTTGAAGAGTACACCCTTGCCTTCCATAACGGGTTTACCAGCTTCGGGGCCAATATTACCCAGTCCTAAAACTGCGGTTCCGTTGCTGATAACACCTACCAGGTTTCCCTTGGCGGTGTATTTATAAACATCTTCGGGGTTGGCAGCAATCTCCAGGCAGGGCTCTGCAACGCCGGGTGAGTATGCAAGTGAAAGGTCTCTTTGGGTTTTGGCCTCTTTGGTGGGTACAACTTCTATTTTACCCGGGCGGCCTTTTGAATGATAGTCTAAAGCTTCCTGTTTACGTAAGTCTTTTGCCATAATAATGAACCCCGGCCCCCTCTATCTCCCCCGTAAGGGGAGGAAATGGAGAAGACTTTAGCGGAGATTATGTTTTTAATTTTTTTGTAACAAGCATTTGAAATTTTATTCAGCATCGTTGTGTCACTCACTTGTACTGCAACATGCTATTGAACTTTTTAGCCCTATAATTTGAAAACACAAATTGCAGGGGAGGTGCAATTTACGTAAATAGGGGAATAGTGAGCTTTTATCAGGTTATATTAGATTTAACTTTAAAACTCCAGGTGATCGCAAAATCTGCAACAATCTCCCCGGCTGCATTCCTGCCATAAGATCTTGCCGTTACTATTTTTCCTTCATTGCTGAAAACAGCATCCTCAATCGTTTTCTTAATGAGTAAACCATCTTCGCAGGTAAATACAGTGATACCGGTAGCTTTTTTTATAAAATTGCCTTCGATCTTTACAACCAACATACTTACTGCCGGTTGCCTTTTATGTATATGCATAAGGCCAAGCAGGCCGGTGCTCATTTCGGCAGCCATACTCAGGCAGGCAAAATAAGTACTCTTAAACGGGTTTTGGCTCAGCCATTTGTAAGGAACTTTTACCAGGCATTTATTCTCATCTGCATCAACAACCCTTACCCCACAAAAAAAAGCGCTGGGTAATTTCGCAAGCATGAACAGTTTGAATTTGAACGGATGCTTTATGAGTTTAAGGAATTCTGCGGTATTGCTCATTTCTGATTTTAGATTTTAGATTGACGATTTTAGATTTGCTTAAAGTTCATAGAGTCCAAATAAATCTAAAATCGCAAATCTAAAATCTACAATAGTTATTTTCCATACATTTCGGGATTCAGCGCTCTCGGGCTCCACATCTCTAAAAAAGCCTGCACTTTTTTCTGGTCGTAACTTTTTTTACCATCTTCCAGGTATTCGCTGTTTTGGGTATGTATGCGTTCACCTTTTTCATTTAAGATGATGAATGTGGGAAATCCAAAACGCTGGGCATAACCATATTTTGCAAAAACCGGCTTGTTCTCATTCTCTTTACTATAATTTAAATGATACCAGACAAAACTTGCATTGATAACCGAATCAATTTTTGGATCAGCCTTGCAAAACCTTGCAAACTCAATGCACCAGCTGCACCAGTTGCCACCGCCCTGCAGCAACACATATTTATTTTCGGCCTTTGCTTTTTTTATGGCAGCGGCTATATCCTTTGCGGCATCAGCATCAGGATGGTATAATTTACTTTTTTCTGTTTGTGCACTACTTATATAACCCATCAAACAAAATGCAACTATAAATATTTTTTTCATCTTTTACTTTTTAACTTCTACCACACAAATTACAGCATTCTGGTTAGCATTGTCGGCTTTAAAGTTTATGGTGCCAGCACTACCGGCTGCAAACCTTACACCTGTTACTCCATTCACATTTAATGCATCAGAAACTTTAGCTCCGTAATCAGCCCCACTACTTTTCGAGATCGAATTGTTTACTGCGTACCAGTCAATAGCTTTCTTTGTTACTACGATCGAAAACACATCTTTGTTACCAACATTATCAGGCACTAAACTTTTGCCACGTGGAAAAAGGCGATAACCGGTAATGCCGCAATAAGGTGAGAAGGCCGTTTTGGTTGCATCTTCTTTACTCGGGTAAGGAAATAAAGTATAACTGCTGCCATCTGTTTCCTGTCCAAAAATATAAATGTAGCACTCGGTAGAGTTTTTTATTTCCATTTTAAATTTAGTGCCTGGTGCTACGGTACTGATCGTCTCAAAAACATTGCCTGCTTTTAATTGTAGAGGAATGTATTGTTTGTCAGCATTTTTTACCAAACCAATTGCAGCTTCAAAACCTGTATTAACTGCCGCTCCACGTTTGGGCATGGGATCAACGCCATAAGCCTCCCGTACAAATTCTTTAAAGTCGGCGTAACGAACCCAACCTACCCCGTTAACACCCCACTCAGGCCCCCAACTGTTCATGATCTGGAAACCCTGCTTACGGTCGTCGTACCCGATCACACACATAGCATGGCCGCCAAAACCCATCTGGCTGCGGTCCTCATTGGTTGGTGCCCACATTTCTTTTCCCATCATACCCTGCATAAAAGAACCGCCTACCATCATACCGATCACTACCGGTGCATCTTTTGCCAGGTGTTCTTTTACTGCTCTTACGCTGATGCCTTCGGTACTTTCGCCATCAGTCAACCTGGTAAAACCATGTAATTTGTTTTGTTGTGCTTTACTTTCCAATGCTGAGTTTGGTTGGCGGCTACAATCCTGGTCGGTGTAAGGAAAATCATCATAAGCAACCACTCCTTTGGTGCTCATAAATTCCATGGCATTTTGAATATACGCTCCCTGGCAACCTTCCAGGCCTATCTGGTTATAAACAAATGCCGGGCTGTATGCTGTGCTGTTTCCACTTATGTTCTTTGAAGCTGCTTCAACAATGGTACGTGCAGCATAAGTACTGCTCCATGCAACACAACTTCCCTGTTGGCCCTGGTTTTGCCTGTCGGGTGCAAATTTTAAAAGTGAAACACTTTCTGGAAGAGGATTTTTTGTATTGTCATCAGCAAGGCCTTCATAAACGTTTGCCTTTTTAAATTGCTCAGGACTGAAACTATACCCGCTTTGCGAAAAAAGATTCTTTACGATATCTGTACCACCACCGGAACCACCTCTGAAAAAGAAAAAATAAGCGGCGCCTGCGGCTACCAATAGCAGAATAATTTTCATTCCACCGCCGCCTTTACCACCCTTACCTCCGCTAAATAAAGAAAGTATCAGTGGCAAAAAGGCCAGTAATCCGCCACCCATTCCTCCTCCACTGCTATGACCACCGCCGCTAGAGGTATTACTGTCGTTAAAATCCGGTTGATCCAGTGGATCATCTTCCATACGTATTGGCATAGTAATAAAGTTTAGACTTTAAATGTAAGGAGATTTTTGATAATAGCTCATTGGTTTTACCTTACTATGCCAGGGTGCTTTGATTTATTCTAAAACGAGATTATTGTTTTTAGGATATTTAACTGAATATTTAAAATCAACTTTCTTTTCTTTTCCGGGATCCAGTTGAATTATCCATTTTAATTTCCCTGTTTCAATGTCAAGTTCGGCCTCTTTACTTTCTATTTTATCTACTTCAATTTCTTTCATTGTGCTTAATGGGAATTGATCTTCGACAATTAAATTAATGGGTTGTTTTTTGTTATTACGGATATTTATTTCAAAAGTGCGGTAATCAATTTTATTACTGCCCAGCAATTGTTTTCTGCTGAATTCTTTTACACTTACTCTTTTTACAGAAATGTTTTTATCCCTGCCTAAAGAAATATTGAGTGTGTCGCCGGCGGTTTTTGGATGGATGATTGCTTTGCCTAAAAATGTACCTTCAAAAAATAAATTGCTTTCACCTTCCAGTAAGTTCAGGTCATTCCAGTCGGTGATTTTTGCAGTAAGAAAAGCATCCTGGTCAAGTTTAGGAACACAATAATATTCATACCGGGCAGCTACTTCCATGGTTTTCATTTCTACAGTTGCTACTTTGCCATCATTCAGAATGCTGTATGGCATTTCAATATCAAATGAAAAACTTGTACTATTTTCTTTTTCAGAAACAGTTAAAGGAATGCTGGCTTCATTGGTGTTTGTTGCATCTCCGTCCCCTCTTGCCTGACGCCTTATACCAAAAGCGGATGTTACAACCACCTCCTTAAGATCTGTTCCTCCTTTCCTCATAGCAATGTTCATAATATTGGATGACACAAATACTTCCCTCTCCCGGAAACCTGCTCCAGTAAAAATCAGGGTTGTTACATTTGGCGGAACTGATAAAGAAAAAAAGCCATTTGCATCTGCCGAAACGCCAGTTGACAACCCTTTCAGCTTAACGGAAGCAAAAGAAACAGGATTTCCATTTTCATCTGAAACTATACCGGTAACCTTTCTGACGTTTGGGTTGTAATAAATACTGTTACTTGCTCCATAAAATTGGGGCGTAAGATAATGCAGGTACCAGGTTGGGAGTTGTGGCTTTTCGCCATTCTGTTTTGGGTTACCGGTGGATAAAGTCAGTTTCACATCTTTCCAGTCTTCACCTGATGATTGATATACATTTGCTTTGTAGGCCATCGTGATCGGATGTTTGATATCTATCACCCTGATATCGTAAGTTGGATACCAGCCGGCTTTATCAACAAAATAACTCAAACTGAAATCTGCATTTACGGTTTCTTTGCTTTGCACTTTTACTACCACTTCACTGGTGGCAGTGGTGGCTTGTTTGTTCAGCTCATCCCGCTGTTTATTCAGTTTTGCCATTTCTGAATTTAATTTTTTCAGTGTTTTAGTGATCTCAGTTTCTTTTTGTTTCAGATCCATTAAACGTAAGCGGTGAAAATCTGCAGCGTCTTTCAGATCGGACATTTTAAGGCCAGTGTTTTGCGCTACGATGCCCTGGTTTTTCGAAAGCAGGGTTTCTTCATTCAGGTAAATACTCATCATGTTGTTTTCAAAATTGATCTTATCCTGGATGATCTCTTTTTGCTCATCAACTTTTTGCATATCGGCTTGTTTAGCCTGCTCCTGCAGGTAGTTGAGCTTATGCACTACTGAAAGCACAGTAAAATTCCCCTCGCCTTTTAACTGTATACTCTGGCTGTTTACATAGGGAGATATGCCACTAAAAACAATTTCACTGTTTCCCGGATTTACTGATACTTTACCTGTACGGTTTATTTGAGCGCCATTCAAAAAAACAGTTACTTTTTCAATTTTTGTGTCGATTATTTTTTGAACAGGTTGCGCAGAAATGATCTGAGAGATTACAATTGCAATTATTAGTAATGATAGTTTTGATAATATTGATCTCATGATATTTTTTTTATCATGATGCTACACGCAGAAAATTTACACAAAATTTTTTTGAAGGAGTGTGTCACTTTTCTTTTTCCAATACCTCAAACTGCCTGCTCACACTCACTCCATTTTCATCAACCAGTGTAATGATATGTTTTCCGGGAGATGGGTTTAATCCTACCTGGTGAAAATTTTGTGTGCTGCCTACGAATTCATCATCCAGGCTCCAGAATATCTTTGCGCCGGCACGGCGATGAGCTGCAGTAAAAATAGTTTTACCACGTTCACCATTTATCTCAAGTGGTACATAAATTTTTGCATCAGGCTGCGGATAGATGATCTCAATTAACTTACCGGTTTCTGCAACACCGCAACCAGGTTTAAAAGGCGGGAGTGGTATATAATCTATATTTCGTTGCTTATAATAAAACTCCATCGCAGGTGATAAGATGAACCAACTTTTGTGTTGCATGTTGGAGGGCGTTTCACATTCTTCAGTTACCCGGAATTGCCCTGTTGCATCCAGGTGAATTATTTTATGGTAAGCACAAAGCGGAACTTTAATTGCATTGGGCGGCATGAACAAAGTATCCACATCAGGACAATCAATATTTGCACGATAACCGCTTTGCCTGCACACAGGCACATACATAAAATTGTATTTTGGTTTTTCGAACCACTTGCTGTTTGGCAGCAAACGAAAAATATCAAAGAGTATTGGCGCTGCTGTTTCTATACCAACCAATCCCGGCCGGCCTTCACCATCGGTATTGCCAACCCAAACTGCTACCACGTTTTTTGGTGTTACTCCAATAGCCCATCCATCCCTGAAACCAAAACTGGTACCGGTTTTCCAGGCAATTTTTTGGGAGGATGTAAACTGTTGCCACAAACCTTCTTCACCTGGCCGCATAACCTCCTGCATGGCCAGGAAGGTGAACCAGATGCTGGTAGGGTCTAAGGGAATTTGGAATTTGGAATTTGGAATTGGGTTGGTGGCTAACAAATTCCTAATTCCCAATTCCTTGCTGAAGTAATTGGGCGGGTGAAAATCTCCTGCCTCAGGCTTACCATGATTTTTTGTTTGATGATTTAATGTTCGTGCCATGGATGCATACACACCCGCAATGTCCCACATGGTTACTTCGCAACCGCCGAGTATCAAACTCAGGCCATAAAAATCTGCATGGTTATTTAAGGTTGTTATGCCGCATTGCTGCAATGTTTCATAGAAGCGTTGATATTTATATTGCTGTAGCATTTTTACTGCAGGCACATTCAGGCTTCTTGATAATGCCCTGCCAGCCGGTACAGCACCATCGTAACTCAGATCAAAATTCTTGGGAGAGTAACTTCCTATTTGTGTGGGTATATCCGGAATTATGGAGTTGGGTAATATTAATCCATCGCTTAGCATGGCTGCATACAAAACAGGTTTTAAAGCACTGCCCGGACTGCGTGGCGCCGCTATCACATCCACATCTGCTTCCATTTCTTTGTTTCGGGCATCTGCAATATTTCCAACGTAGGCAACCGTATTTCCTGTTTCTACATCAAGTACCAGTGCGCAGGCATTATTAATCCCATTGCCTTTTAAAACCGATTGATGTTGTTGTAAGATGAGGGAAATATTTTTTTGTAAACTACCATCAAGCGTGGTTTTAATTCTTGTTTCCTGCTTCCAGTTCTTATTGTCTTTTATAAAACGTTGCAACAGGTGGGATGCATTTTGCGGTAACCGGTAAGGTTCATCAGGCAAAGGTTCCAGCTTGGCAAGTTCTACATTTTTCTTGTCAATTTTTCCTGCCTGGTATAAATTGTCAAGCAGCAGGTTTCGTTTTTTTAGCAACACATTCCTGTTTTTGCCTGGATGTACCAGTGCTGGTGCATTGGGCAAAACAGCAAGAGCTGCCATTTCCCCCCAACTTAATTTATCGGCACTGCGGCCGTAGTAACGCCATGCTGCTGCATCAAGCCCAACGATGTTACTGCCGAAGGGTGCATTGCTGGCATACAATGCCAGTATATTTTTTTTGGAGTAAGAAAGTTCGAGCCGCACAGCAAGGATGCTTTCTTTCAGTTTATTCCAGATACTTCTTTTGTCATTTTTTTTTGAGAGCCTGATAACCTGCATGGTGATGGTGCTTCCGCCTTGCACCACACCTTTGTTTTTAATATTCTTGATAATGGCCCTGCCAATGGCAACGGGATCAACACCTGGGTGTTTAAAAAAACGCCTGTCTTCAAAAGTTGTAATGCAATCGATAAATTTTTGCGGCACGTTTTTATTGTAAGGAAAACGCCATTGCCCGTCAGCTGCGATGGTTGCGTTTAACAGGTTGCCATCCTTATCCTCAATAACATAACAGGTTGGTGCATGAAATAATTTTGATGGAAGCGAAAACCAGAACCAAATGAATAAGCCCAGCAGCACAACTAGTTTAATTTTTGTCGTAGTGCGGAGGTTAAGAATTTTTGAGAAGATATTTTTCATTTGCGGATCTGTTGCCCCAATGGCCTGACGAAATTATTATTATTTTTCTTCAATATAGTTCTCAGGAGTATAAGTGACCCTTGCAAAATTCTTTGTAAGTAATTCTGTATCTACTATTTTACCACTTTGAAATTTCAGTATCTTATTCCGCCAAATTTCATTCTTGCGGTAAAACTGCCCATTCTTTTTTAAGAACTGGTGTTCTTTCTCAATAACATGGTATGAATAATCCAGCTCTTTATCTATTCTTAATTCTCCTTCCAGGCATTTATCTGTAAACCACAGGTTGATCTGAAAAGTATGTTTCGTATTGTTTTGAAATTGATAATCCAGGTAATTGTAGAACACGGTTGCGCCGCTTCCGAATGGTAAAGTTCTTTTATCATCGGGGAATGGATCAAATGAATGATGATGACGTTCTGTGACCGTTAAAGGGCTGTGTATAACAAGCCAATGAATGAGGTTCGAGATCTGGCAGATCCCTCCACCTGTTCCTGCTATCGCTTTGCCAAAAGATAATTCCATTCCTTTAATATAACCTTTGCGTTTTGAGGGGAAGCCTACCAGTTTGCAAAATGAAAAAGTTTCACCTGGTTTGATGAGGATACCGCTGATATTTTTTGAAGCGATCTTTAAATTGGTCACTTTGTTTATTTGTAATTGCATTTCGCTTTCACCAAGTTTTTTTAACAGAACCGATTCGTGTTTTTTAATTCTGAAAGGAAGCTTATCAGTAACCTGGTTGCCTGCATATTTTTTTCTGTCAAAATACCAATCTGCATAACGCCTGAACCGTCTTAACCAAACAGCTAAGAAATATAAAGCAGGATGTCGTTGACTTAGTAGTTTTCTTTGTTTCAATGTGAGAATGATGATAAATGGTATGCGGTACAAGTGAGTGACACAACGATGTCAAATAGAATTACTGAAGCTTGTAAAAAACAATCGTTGTTAATGGCTTAGCCATTAACAACGATTGAATAAGAATTATTGGTTGATCACTTCCACCCATCTTCCATTAACACCGGCCGTGATGCTGTTATCATACATGGCTTCACAATAAGTGCCAGGTAAGAAGAACCGGCCCAAATACGATGCATTCAACTGTATGTAATAGGTATGCGTTTGATTGGCCGCAATATCGAAATAGGTGTACACACGGTCATCACGAATATCCTGGTAGCTTGATGAAGAAGATTTAAAAGCACCTTCGCCATCAAACATTCGGGCATTTAAAATTTCCCAACCGCTTGGGAATATCTGCGACAACGCCATCTCGGTGTAATAACCACGTTTGCCGGGATTAGTGATGGTAACCTTGGCAACAAAATCGGTGCCCTGCGTAAGTTTGCTGATATCAATGGCAGTGCCGTTTTGTGTAACATAACTTACATTCATATTCAATACAGCCGGGTTATTGTTTATTTTGATGCTATCGCCTGCAAGCGGCTGGCCTTGTATGATCAAACGTACATACAAAGTGTTACTGCCTTTATTTGTTATTACCACATTGCTGCTGCCTTTTGCAAATAAGATGGGCAACTGTTTCAGGGAAGAAGCAGAGTTGACATCAACATTCTTTCCATCAACAGATCCGTTGGCAATAATTTTTGCACCACTTGGATTTTTACCACAGAATTTTGCAATGGCGATTAGACTGTATGCTGTTGTTTGTGTACTGTACCAATGATCCTGCGATAGTTTTGCACAAATGGTTCTTAACAACTCTTCAGCTTTTGCTTTTTTGCGAAGCAATGTTAATGTTTCCAGTACCATTGCCTGGTCCCTTGTATCTGATCCATAGGAATAACCCCAGTTTGTTCTTTCAGGGAATTCGGTAGACAAGCCGCTGATCAGGTCAAGCGCTGTATTCTCCTGGCCCGCTAATGAATAAGCTGCAGCCAGCCGCCACTTAGCTTCTGCGGATAAATACTTGAATTCTTTTAAACGGTTCATGGCGCCAAGCTCAGGTGCTTTTGCCAAAGCCAATCCATACAGACGGTAAGCTTGTATAAGATCACCACCATAAAAATTATTGGTAGTTGGCACCCAGCTATTTGCTTTGCCACGCTGAAAGTTCTTCCAGTTCTGCAACATATAATCACTCACCACGTAACCATTATTTTGTGCTTCTATTAAAAAATGCCCGGCATAGTTTGTGCCCCAGTCATCACTTTCACCGCCACCGGGCCAGTAACTAAAGCCACCGTCTGGCCGCTGAAAATTCTGCAGCCTGCTGATACCGGCTCTTACATTCCTGTCAACCTTTGCTTTTTTTGCTTCATCCAAATCAGTAAGTTGGCTTAACACTAGTTGCGGAAAAACTGCTGATGTTGTTTGTTCCACACATCCGTGTGGATATTCAATTAAATAATTCAATCGCTTTTGCAAATTCATAGATGGTACACTCGATACCTCTAATACTGCTGTACTGGATGCTATCACACCAATCGGGTTGGCAATTGTTTTCCATTGTTGTCCTGGTGATAAGGTCATTTCAGTAACCTGTGTTACAGGCGGATTAGGATTGCGTATTTCAAGTTCTACTTCATAATCTGCCTTTTCACCACCAGAGCTTGCTAATAGTTTTACTTTTCCAATACCTGTATTTGGTTTAACTCTCACATCAAAATAAACCATCTCTTCACCAGGTTGTGCAAAATTCAGCGACTGTGCATTGCTGCCAACCACTTCCAGGTAAGGATTTGATTGGAGGGTGATGTTTACTTTCTTCACGTTATTTTCCATGGCAAAAACAGTAACCGGCAGTTTGATTGTTTCGCCGGGGCCTAACACTCGTGGCATGGTAGCCAGCATCATCAATGGCTTTTTAACGGCAATGGTCTTTTCGGTAGCGCCATAACTGCCATCATGAGCCGCAACAACCATGGCCCTTACGGAGCCGATATAAGATGGTAATGTGAAAGATTGTTTTTGTGTCTGCCCTCTTTTTAAATGAAATGGCCCGAGGTATTTTACAACCGGTTTAAAACGGTTGGCTGTTTTTTGTTTGCCGGGACCGGCTTCATTATCACCACCAATGGTGAGGATCCTTTCCAGGTCGCCACCCCACGCACCGATCACATAATCAAACAGGTCAAAACTCTTTACGCCCAATGCTTCACGGGCATAAAATGCATCATGCGGATTGGGTGTTTTAAATCTTGTAAGATCAAGCAATCCTTCATCAACGATCGCTACACTGTAAGTCATTTCTTTTCCATTCTCTTCACTTACAGAGAAGGATACATTTGTTTCGGGCCTGATGCTGGCTGGAATACTCAACACCGGTTTCAACACCGTATTTTTATCTTCCACAAAAATGGGAACAGAACCATACATGCGTATCGGCAGATCGTTGATGGTTTGTGAATGCGGCTGCAACAAACTTACCGTTGCATATACATTTGGCGCCATCTCTGCATCTGTTTTGAATTTTACATCGGTTTGTCCCTGCTTGGTTTCCTGCCAGAAAGATCTTAAAACCTTGCTGCCATTCTCAATACTTACCAACACACGGCCGCCTTTGCTGCTCGGTATTTTTAATGAGACTTCTTCACCTACATTATATTTTGCTTTGTCTGCTTCAAATGATAACATGGATGCGGCAGTCTGGTCTTCACTACCGGCCCTTGTTTGCCAGTATGCATCTTCAATATAAAAAGTAGAACCGGTTGTATGGCCGCTTTTAAGATCTTTGACCAGGATCAGGTAACGTCCCCATTCATTTTCTGATGTACCGAATGTCCAGTTGCCACGGCCATTATTCAGTTTAACGGTTTCTGTTTTTAATAACTTATTGTATTCGTCCTGTGTAAAGTTGCTGAGGTTGTCACCATTATTATCCCACCACCAGCGCCACTGGATGCGGTAGAACTGAACTTCCACATCATTGCTGCCACCGATCAAAGTTCCCTTGCCATCAACATTTACAATTTGAACGGTATGTCTTTTTCCTGCCATTAAATAATCAAATGGTTTTTCACCATCGGGTAATTTGAGTCCTGCATAACTAACATACGGACTATAAGGCATGGTCACATTATCAATGCTGAAACTTCCGCCCGGTTCAAAAACCTTTACCATCATATTTGCACTTAACATGCCTGGTGCAGTTTCATCGATCTCGAAATTTGTTTTTAATGCAGCATTGCCCTGCTCATCCAATGTGCCTTCATAAATGGTTTTGCTTTGTGTTGAGTAATTTGATGTCGGATTGTCAAATTCAAAGCCGGCAAATTTTGGGAATGAGGTGCCACCGGAAGAAAGTGATGCATCGATCTTGGCTTTCAGATTTTTGCCCAATGCACCAAATAACCATTTGGCATTGATATTACCGGTTTCAGTATTGCCTTTGCCAAGAACCGGATCTTTACCAAAATTCAGGTCTATCTTCAACCGGTTTGGCATAATGGTTTCCACCTTGATGCGTTTTTCAAACACCGCACCGCCCACTTTAATTTTTGCCAGCCAGTTTCCTGTTGGCGAAGAGGCGTCGGTATTGGTTTTAAAAAGATAGAAGCCATCTTCTGCATCGGTTTGTACAGTGTGTTTATATAATTGTCCTTGCGGAGTGTACAGGCTGAACTCAACCGGGTGGTCTTTGGGTAATTTACCCTGCTTGTCTTCCACGATAAAGTTCAGGTACATGGTATCGCCGGGCCGCCATACACCACGTTCGCCAAAAATAAATCCTTTGATGCCATTCTTCACTTCTTCGCCACTCACATCAAAGCGGCTAAGCGCCAGCGAACTTCCGTCATCGAGTTTTAAATAACCTCTTTCATTGCCTTTTCGGGCTATCAATAAAAATGGCTTTCTTTTCAAATCGATATTTGCAAAACCATCGCCGCTGCTTTTACCTTTACTGATAATGGTACGTTGGTAATCCATCACTTCAATATCAACACCGTTCATCGGTTCGGTGGTAAGTATATTACTCACGGCAACCATCAGGCTGTTATCATTGCCACGTTTGGCTGTAAGGCCAATATTGCTGGCCAGTATATTCCTGCTTGCCCAGCGGTCTTTGTTGTAATAAGATTTACTGGTAGGGTCATCCCTGCGTTCCCAGCTGTAGCCAAAAGGGTAGTAGGTATCATACCTTTCCCAGAAAGCATCGTCCTCATCAACACCGTTCTTATCTCCTCCATAATCGCCATAATATTCTTCTCCTTCGTTTTCTTCGCTTGCTGAAGTTGTTGCTGTATCGGTTGACTGGTATAAAGAATACTCAGGACGAAAACCGATGGTTACTTTATAAATAGCGCCCTGCTCTGTTTTTAAATACTTATCAATATCTAAAGAGAAATGTTGCTTTTTATGAAGGTCCAGCGTTTTGTCATCATCCAGCCTCAATGTTTTTTGAACGACTGGTTTGGCAACCCTTCTCAATTCATTGTTTCCGCCCAGGTCATTTTCCTGTAAGAACTGCGGAACATTATTTTCGAAAATTTTAATGATGCTGATGTCAACTGCATTCAGGTTGATCGATTCAAAAGGCAAAACCAACCTGCCGCTGTTAGGTAAAATATTTCCTTTGCCATGAATTTTTACTGATGGCATCCTGTTCTGGAAATTGATGTTGGAAGTAAAACCTTTATCCAGCACATCGCCCCAGGTATTCTTTACACCGGGATTTACATTCACCGTGTAATTGCCATCCAGCTTTCCATTACCAAAAACTTTTACTTCGCTGCCGTTGATGGTAAAAGAAATATCTGATTGCCCGCTGATGTTGATGAGGCCGGTCAGGTCCTGTCCCACAGCGATCATATCGCTGAACTGTACCGAAGCATATTGCTGAGCCTCATTAAATGCCATTACATTCAGCACTTTAAAATCGCCTGCTGCAGGCACTGCCACAGATTCATCGCCTTTCACATCCATACTCATGGAACTACCATTCCAGCGCAGGTCAATATTACTCACCGATTTTAACCGGTCAATATTTTCAATGGTGTAGCGGTGTGTTTTGGTAGCATCGTTATGTTGCCAGCTTATTTTAAGTGCATTGTTATTTTGAGAAGCGTTCAATAATTTTTCAACCTGTTTACCCTCTTCAATATCGGCAGTCTCCAAATCACCGCTTAAGCTCATTTTATTTTTAACGCCGCTGCTTCGCAAACCTTCGTTGCCAACTTTAAATGATGGCTTCACAGTTTTCATGCTGAATTTAAAATTCGAAAACCTGGATGGTGTTTTGGTCACCTTACCCAGTTTGAATTCTACCTGGTACATCTGGTCAGGCTTTAACCATTTTTCTGGTTTGAACTCAATGGTACGGGCATCCAGCCAGTAAGCTTTTCCTTTTACAGAAGGGGAGATGTCGAATAGGTCTTCTTTAACCGCTTCGCCCACAGCATGTGTAGTGTTGGCGTCTTCGGCCAGTTTGATACGCACTGCAGATGTTTTGGAGATGGTTCCTGTGGTGTAAGCATCGATGTATTTGCTGAAAGCGGGATCTACATCGATCCATTTGTCTTTTTTACTGCAGGAGAAAAAAGAGATACTTACGATAAGGCATAACAATGCCCGTAACAAAGTTGCCTTGAACTTGTTGTTACGGGGTTCACGGTCGTGTTCCATAAAATTTGTAGTTGGTTGTTGAAGTTGGTTGACACTGGTGGAATCACCAATATCGGCATTTTCGATTTGCTATGTAAATGTGGAAAGAAAAATTGATATCTCCAATAGGCGCAGAAATTAATTTTAGTTAAACAATTTATAAAGCGTGGGAATGCCAGAGTATGGTAAAGTCATTGGTCATTGGAAATTGGTCATTAGGCCAATGACTTAATGACAAATGACTTTTTTCTAGAGTTTTGTTACCGCCACATTGTAAGTGCCGTTAGTGAGGGAAGAAGTTGTCTCCTGTGTATAGCCACCAGCCGTTGTTTGGGTGATCTTTACTTTTATTTCCAGGTTGGATGGGAAATTGATCTTGTTCTCGTTCCGGATCACTTTGTCCAGTTTTAGGGTATAGCTGCAGTTGTCCTGCCAGGAAATTCTGAAACGAACCACGGCTTTTAAAACTTCGCTGGTTTCGGTCTGGTACATGCTGGTTCTGTCGGCAATGGTAACCACGCCTGCCCGGCTATCGGCAATCCGGAATTTGCCTTCACGGAATTTGGTGCAGTCGGGAGTTTGGCTGAAACTGGTTGAGCTCAAGCTAAAAAACAGTAAAAGGAGGATGAGTTTGTTCAAAAGCGGTTTTTAATTTAGTTATTAGCAGAAGCAATTTTATATAATGAATCAACTTCTCTTTGGAAATTGATCCTCCAATTTTTTCCATTGCGTTTTGTCAGGTATTCCTCAACTGTATTATTGTAAATCTCAGCTGTTCTGAAGTCTTCGTCAGTAACAATGCATCCCATATTACAGCTTCTAAAACCATATTTCTTTCTTACCATTTCTATTTCAGCATCTTTAGAAGTAAACATAGGGAGTCCATAACTTAGAAACCTCACATCGCCATTTGCAATATCACGTTTGGCAGAAAAATAATTATTATCTGAAGGAAGACCATATTTCCTCCAAAGGATAACTGATATAGAAATAACTAAAGTTAGGATTAAACCTGGTATCAATATTTTCTTTCTCATACTATTGTTTTATAAGATTCCAGGATTCACTTATCCTGCGTTTCCATAAAAACCATCTATAAAAGGATTGTTAATCCCGAAAAGAAACTAAATTACCTGGTTCCTCAACAAATCCTCAAATTCATCCCTTCTTCTTATCAATATCGGTTCTCCATCTTTTACCAAAACTTCAGCCGGCTTCAGGCGTGAGTTAAAGTTGCTGCTCATTTCAAAACCATAAGCGCCGGCATTGTAAAAAACAAGCAGGTCGCCTTCTCTTACTTCGTTCAGTTTCCTGTCCCAGGCAAAAGTGTCTGTTTCGCAGATGTAACCGGTTACTGCATATGTTTTTTCTTGGCTGGTTGGATTACTTATGTTTTCAATCTTATGGTAAGCATCGTAAAACATGGGACGTATCAGGTGGTTCAATCCACTGTTGATTCCCACAAAAGTTGTTGCTGCAGTTTCTTTTAAAACATTTACTTCAGTTATTAAATAACCGGCGCCACTTACCAAAAATTTTCCGGGCTCAAACCAAACCTGTAAATGCCTGCCATCAGGATTGGGGTGATTGTTGAATGCCTCATTTACTTTTTTTGCCAGCAAGGGCATATCAGTTTCACCATCGCCATCTTTATAAGGCACTTTAAAACCACCACCCAGGTCAATGGATTCCAGTTCTTTAAAAGAAGGAATGATATCAAACAACACTTCGATCCCTTTTACAAAAACATCCACATCCTGTATATCGCTTCCGGTATGTATGTGCAGGTTTTGAATATGGAGATTATATTGCGAAACCACCGCCAGTATTTTATCCAGTTGGTCAACCGGTATACCAAACTTACTGTTATCATGCCCGGTAGAGATTTTAATATTACCGCCACCCATGATATTTGGCCGCAGCCTGATACCTACCGGGTAACTATGCCCAAATTTCTTTCCGAATTTTTCAAGATTGGAAAGGCTGTCAATGTTTATATGTACACCCAGGCTTTGTGCTTCTTCTATCTCTGTAAAATGAATACCGTTGCTGGTGTAGAGTATATTTTTTGCTTCAAAACCGGCCAGGAACGCAAGCCTTACTTCATTAATAGAACTGCAATCAATATTGCACCCAATGCTTTTAATGTGTTTTAAGATGTTGACATTGGTCAGCGCCTTACAGGCATAAAAGAATTTAGTATCAGTTTTTGCAAAGGCATTGGTAAGCTTTTGGTATTGTGCAGTTATATGTGCTGCATCGTAAACATAGAGTGGTGTACCAAACTCTGTCGCAAGGTTATTTAGTTGTTCGTGTGATAATGCCATATTGCGAAATTAAGAAACGAATTGCTGATTGCGATGATTAGATACTGGCAATGATCTATATTTTATTTTTTTAGTGGAGGCTATTTATCGGGAATAACTTCTTCATCAATAATTTTTTTGAAAATAATTTTATTTCCTGGTCCGTGTTTAAGATTTAAGGTTTGCATTTCAACAGTAAAATTGTCTGTAAATTTAACAGTAACAATTTGAACGCTTCCATCTGCCCATTCTATAGTAAGAGAATGACTTTTTTTAAATTTGTATGTGCCAATGATAGGTTTCTTTTTCCAAATATCTTCATTAGAAAAAGCAGATCTACCTTCTATAGTTCCATTCGCTTTTATAAAATACTGAATTATGTTAACCGAGTCTCGCCAAATCCAGGAACCAACAATATCTTTTGATTGAGAATAACAAGCTATTGTGGAAAATAACAAACCAATAATTAATAAACTTCTTAGCATATACTTGTATTTTAATTTTGGTAGTATTTAACTTTAATAAGCTGTTTACGCAACAATTTCCTGTATCTCTGTTGGCTCCAGGTTTGCGTTACGCATGGCTATTCCCCGTACGGCATTTGCTGCAAAATCCATAAAAGCTTTTTTGGTAATGGTATCATCGCCAACCATGGCCGGTACGCCGATATCTCCGCCCTCACGAATGCTTTCTACAATGGGTATTTGTCCCAGGAAAGGGATATCAAATTCTTCAGCCAGGTTCTTGCCTCCGTCTTTCCCAAAAATGTAATATTTATTATCAGGCAGTTCGGCCGGGGTAAAATAACTCATGTTCTCCACCAAACCGATTACCGGTACTTTTAATTGTGCCTGTCCAAACATGGCAATGCCTTTTTTAGCATCGGCCAATGCAACAGTTTGTGGAGTAGTTACCACGATCACACCTGTTACAGGCACAGTTTGTACAATCGTTAAATGAATATCGCCGGTGCCGGGTGGCATATCAATAATTAAATAATCCAGTTCACCCCAGTCAACCTCACTCACAAACTGGCGAATGGCGCTGCTTACCATGGGGCCACGCCAAACCACGGCCTGCTTTTCATCTATGAGCAAACCAATGCTCATCATTTTAATACCAAATTTTTCTATCGGTACGATCATTCCCTTGCCATCCACTTCTCTCATCAATGGCCTTTCACCACGAACGCCAAACATAATATGCTGGCTGGGGCCGTAAATATCGGCATCCATCAAACCAACAGATGCGCCACCCTGTGCCAATGCAAGCGCCAGGTTAGAAGAAACAGTACTTTTCCCAACACCGCCTTTGCCACTTACCACCGCAATTATATTTTTTACACCGCCTAAAATTGTTTTTCCATCCTTGCGGTTGCTGCTGGTATTGCTGGTAAAGTTCACCTTTACGATCGCTTCTTTATTCAACAATAATTTCACCGCATTTATACAGGCATTCATGATCATGTCCTTCAGCGGGCAGGCAGGCGTAGTGAGCACTACCGTAAATGAAACATTATTGCCATCTATAACAATGTCCTTCACCATATTTAAAGTAACCAGGTCCTTGCCAAGATCGGGCTCCTGCACATTTGATAAAGCCTTTAAAATATCCTCGTTCGTCATCGTTCAATTATTTGTTAAAAAAACCACTTAAGCCGCAAATTTAAACATTGATACCCTTACTTTGTTTATTAATTAAGGAATGTTGTTATTTTTGAAACCAGCAGCTGCTTTTCATGGCATCATAGTTGTAAATATGATTTTGTTGTTTTTTGGCTTTTAATAAAAGCCAAAAAAGAATCTCTCTTGTACGGCATACCAATTTTGAACCTTTGATGAAAAAACTTATACCATACTTATTTATTGCTGCTTTATTCTTCTTGCCTGTTGCTGCCAAGGCCCAGTTTGAAACTTTTAAAGATTCTGTTGTACAACTTTACGGCATTGTAATGACAGCCGACAGCCTGAAAGGGCTGGAGTCTGTAAGTGTAATGATCAAAGGGCAGAACCGCGGAACCATTACCAACAACAAAGGCGTTTTCAGCATTGTGGTTTTAAAAGGCGATGAAGTAGTATTTACGAGTGTTGGATTTAAACCTAAAACAATTTCCATTCCTGCAAACCTGGAAGGTAACCAGCATAGTGTTATTCAGCTGATGGTGAACGATACTGTTTATTTGCCTGCAACCATTATTAAGGCAAGGCCTACCCGGGCGCAGTTTGAACGTGATTTTCTCAACGCCGAAATGCCTGATGATTATATTACCATTGCAAGGAAAAATAATAGTGAAGCCACCCGCAAATTATTGGTTGCAACACTTCCTACAGATGGAAGGGAGAACAGCAGTCAATACTTAAGGCAAAATGCCAATAAAGCTTATTATACCGGCCAGGTACCACCCATGAACATCTTCAATCCCTTTGCCTGGGCCGAATTTATCAAGGCATGGAAAAGGGGGGATTTTAAGAGTAAGAAATAATAGCTACAACCCCCTCCGCCCCCTAAAGGGGGAACTTAATGCCAACAGTATTCTTTTGTTTTGTTTCTTTGCTAACACAAAGAAGTAATCTATATGACAAGTGCTTTGCACAATTCCCCCTTTACGGGTTCCCTGCAAGGGAACGAACGAAGTTCAGGGGATATGAAGATCTTTTTGACCGGCTTTATGGGTAGCGGCAAAACATACTGGGGCAGGATATGGTCCCGGCAACTGGGCCTTGATTTTTATGACCTGGATGAACTGATCGAAAAAAAAGAAGGTAAAACCATTTCCACAATTTTTGAAAAAGAAGGGGAAGATCATTTCAGGAAATTGGAAGCCACGGCATTGAAGGCTTTTGCAGAAACAGAAAATGGCATTATTGCCTGTGGGGGTGGAACGGCTTGCTTTAATGATAATATGCAATGGATGAATGAAAACGGAACAACCATCTATCTTTGGGCAACGCCATCATATATTTTATCAAGAGTTAAAGAAGAAAAGGATAAACGCCCGTTGATAAACAAACACAACGAAGCTGAACTCTTGTTCTTTATTGAGCAAAAATTAAAAGAACGGGAACCATTTTACAAGCAGGCTCAAATAATTTTACCCGTAACCGAATTGAATGAAAACAGCCTTCAAACCCTAAACTCCAAACCCTAAACTCCAAACTATATCATGCACAAAGGATTTTTGAAAACAGCTGCTTTACTGGGAGCCTTATCTGTAATGCTTGGTGCTTTTGCAGCACATGGGTTAAAGAAATACCTGACTGCAGATAGCTTGCAAACATTTGAAACAGCTGTCAGGTACCAGTTTTACCATGTATTTGCATTATTGGTTGTTGGTATTTTGTATGCATCATTTCCGGGCAAATTAATGCAATGGGCGGGCAGGTTCTTTATTGCAGGAATGATCCTCTTTTCCGGATCCTTATATTTATTATGTTATGTAAAATACGCCCAGCTTCCGTTAAACTGGCTTGGTGCCATCACTCCCTTTGGCGGGGCTTGTTTTATTGCAGGGTGGTTATTGCTATTTGGAGCAGTTGCAAAACGAAATTAAAACTGTGTCACTTTCCGGTGAATGGTAATTAAGGTGCCGTTCTTACCTGCCTGTCCGGCAGACAGGTTTTCAATGGTGAAATCAACACCAATATCTGCCATTCGCTTTTTCATATTCTTTAAACCATTCCCAAACTGCCTGAGCTTTTCCATATTGATACCGGTGCCATTATCCTGGATGTATAAGGTTAGGCTGTCATCAACTCTAACTAAAGTAATACTTACCTCTGTAGCTTTGGCATGTTTCAATATATTATTCAATGCTTCTTTTACAACTAAAAACACATTTCTTCTAATGGTGCCTATCACCTGTATATTGGGCAGGTTTTCAGGAATGTCTATCTTACAGTGCACACCGGTATCTTCAAAATATTCCAGGGCATAACTACGGATATAGGCTATCATATTACCCAGCGAATCGTTGCTGTTGCTCATACTCCAGATGATCGCATTCATCTTGCCCAACAGGTCATTTGCTGCAGATGATATTTTTTCAATTTCCGGTATTGGGTTATTTATAAGTTTACCCTTTGCCAATTCGCTGTACAGGCTGATGGTCGTCATACCGGCTCCCAGGTCATCATGCATATCAGCACTGATCCGGTTGCGTTCTTCCTGCTGCGCTTTAATTACTGCTATCTGTGTTTCAAATTCTTTCTTCTCTGCATCCAGTTTCAACGCTTCCTGTTTTTTTATCTCTTTGATCAGTTCGGTCCTGTTTTTATAAGCCAGCCCTAACAGGAAAAAAGTGAGTTCCAGTACAATGCCGGTATTATAATAAAACAACGAAGTGAAATAAATTTTTGTTGATTTTATGTTTAAAAAAAGAATGATGAATGATATTAACGAAAAAGTTACCAGCATGGCGTTACCGGCTGCGATATAATTAAAGAGTTTGTCCTTTCGTTTTAACGCAAGGTATATGAAGGCAAAGCCAAGCAAAAGAAACAAAACCTTCATAATGCTTTCCAGGTAGTACTGTGGCAAAAAAGTATCGGTAAAAAAATTGAAGAAAGTAAAAATGACAAGCAGCAGCATTAGAAACCGTTGACCATACATCAGGATACGGTCAAGCAATGCATAGTTATTTCTTGTATCCAAAAACCTGCGGGTAAACGATATGTAAAAAAAGATGCCTGTCACCAGCAGAAAAAAATCAAAATAAGAATAATAAAAATTGATAAAAGGGGTAGAAAATTTTGGCAAAGATGAGTTGAAGAAAATAAGCAGGAACATGCAGCTTGAATAAGCAGCGTTATATAAAAATTCTTTCTTGCGGCTGATGACAAAATTAGCCAGCGTAAAAAGTATCATCATCAGCAATACGCCGCTTAGCACCAGCCCGAATAACTGGATAACTGATTTATGCTTTGTTAAGGTAAGTTTATACTCTGTTAAAAAATCTTCATCAATTAAAACCGGGCTTAAGTTGCCAAGTTCGATCTTGAGCGGTTTTATTTTCAATAAGAATAAATTTGTTGAGCCGGGTGCAAGCGTTATCTTTTTGTAATTGGAATGATTGCTGCTGTCTTGTATGCTGATGCTTTGATCCTGCACCCTGTAAATGTTGTACGTGGTAAAATAAATACCAGGGTTTAAATAAGATGATACTTCCCTGGCGGTGTTATTCTTCAGCAGTATTTTCAGGTATAAAGTAGCACTCACATTTTCAGGCTTTATTTTTACCCTGGGGTTATCGGTCTTAAACCTGTTAAAAGATCGCTGTAATACTTCCTGTAGCGATAAAGAACTGCTGTTGTCGAAATAAAACAGTGTGCTGCCAAGCAGGGAACGATCATTTTTTATATCTGTAACAATGATTGTGTCGGCTGCTGCAGCAACCTGGGCATTACAAAAATATCCGGGTAATAAAAATAGTAACAGGGTAATGATTCTTTTCAATCGGCTGCAGTTTTCTCAAACCTACACAAATTTCTGTGAAAGCTTATATCTCCAAAGCAATTTTTTCAATGTATTTGAAGCAATGGTTTTCTATATCTTTGTTATTCATGGCGAATAAACTGAAAACTACAAAATCTAAAGCTCCTGATCCTGATCAATTGAAGCAGGAAAAAGATGAGACAGTGGAAGTGAAGCAATTGCTTAAGGATGAACGTACCCATAAAATTGCCGGGAGTATTTTACTGCTGCTGGCCTTTCTTTTTTTCATTGCTTTTACCTCTTATTTATTTACCTGGGGCGAAGACCAGGACAAGTTCAGCTACCGTATGTTGCTGGCCAATGATATCAAAGTTGAGAACCTGTTGGGTACTTTCGGAGCTTTCATTTCCGAGATATTTATCCGCCATGGTTTTGGGGTAGCTTCTTATCTTATCTGCACCACGTTTTTTGTTTTTGGTATCAATCTCTTTTTTGGCAAGAAGGTTTTTTCAGTTTCCCGTAACATAAAATATCTCATTGTTGGTTTGCCGCTGATCAGCGTAGCAAGTTCAGCCATTTTCCAGGGTAATCCTTTCCCTTGGGGAGGTGCGGCTGGGGATATGATGAGGGACTGGATGTATAAAACGATCGGGCAGGTAGGAACGATAGCCGTATTGGCGGTAGCAGTGTTATCTTATATTATCTGGCGGTTTAACCCGGTGTTTAAATTGCCGGCAAAAAAAGCCGCAGTTGCAGAAGAAAATATTGTGCCTGTAGAAGAAGAGATATCCGAAAAAGTAGAATGGACAGATGATGTAAAACCTGTCAAAGGAAATACGATGAAAGATGTGGGGCCGATGTTGAATATCCCGGTGATGGAAAATACAGAACTGAACCATGATCTGAACATAGTTGAAAAAGATGAACCCGAAACTGCACCGGTAATTGTACCACCGGTTAAGGAAGAACAAAAAATAATCTTACCGGTTACTGAACCGATCGTCCCGGTTGCAAAACCTGAAAGCGACCTGGCGTTGGAAATTAAATCGGTACCCGAAAAAGTGGAAGAAGAAGAAAAACCTACTGCAGCAAAAGTAGCAGCCAGCAAACCTTACGATCCAATCCTTGACCTGAGGGATTATAAATACCCTGTGCTTGATCTGTTAGCTAATCATGGCAGTGATAAAATTGTGCAGGATGCTAATGAACTGGAAAATAACAAGAACCAGATCATCGGCACACTCAGGAATTACGATATCGAGATACAGAAAATTTATGCAACGGTTGGTCCTACGGTTACTTTATACGAGATCATCCCGGCTGCCGGTGTAAGGATATCAAGAATAAAAAACCTGGAAGATGATATTGCCCTGAGCCTTGCTGCACTTGGCATCCGTATCATTGCACCTATACCGGGCAAAGGAACCATCGGTATTGAAGTACCCAATGCCAAGAAGAGTCTTGTGAGCATGAAAACTTTACTCTCTTCTGAAAAATTTCAGAACAACAGTTTTTCGTTGCCTATTGCTATTGGTAAAAAAATTGACAATGAGAATTTCATTGTTGATCTTGCCAGTATGCCGCACTTGTTGATGGCAGGTGCAACCGGCCAGGGTAAATCTGTAGGATTGAATGCGATATTGGTTTCGCTTTTGTACAAAAAACATCCGTCACAATTAAAATTTGTGTTGGTAGATCCCAAGAAAGTAGAGTTAAGTATTTACAAAACGATCGAGAATCATTTCCTGGCAAAATTACCGGGAGAAGAAGATGCCATTATTACTGATACAAAGAAAGTAGTTCATACATTGAATGCACTTTGTATTGAAATGGACAACCGGTACGATCTCTTGAAAGAAGCCGGTTGCCGTAATATAAAAGAGTACAACGAAAAATTTGTTTCCCGTAAACTCAACCCGGAAAAAGGACACCAGTTCTTACCATTCATTGTTTTGGTAGTGGATGAATTTGCCGACCTTATTATGACTGCCGGTAAAGAAGTGGAAATGCCGATAGCCAGGCTGGCACAGCTTGCCAGGGCGGTTGGTATACATTTGATCATTGCTACACAAAGGCCATCGGTAAATATCATTACCGGTACCATCAAGGCGAATTTTCCGGCACGTATCGCATTTAAGGTGAGCAGTAAAATTGATAGCCGTACCATTTTAGATGCAGGGGGTGCTGAGCAGTTGATCGGTAAGGGAGATATGTTGATCAGCTACAATGGTGATATCGTGCGTTTGCAATGTGCTTTTGTTGATACACCCGAAGTAGATAAGATCGTTGATTTTATTGCTGAACAACGTGGTTACCCCCAACCATTTTTATTACCCGAATATATTGATGAAAAAGAACTGGAGGGAAAAGATTTTGACATGGGCGATAAAGATCCCTTGTTTGAAGATGCGGCCAGGCTCATTGTTGCCAGCCAGGTAGGCAGCACTTCTTTATTACAACGCAGGATGAAACTCGGCTACAACAGGGCCGGACGGTTAATGGACCAACTTGAAGCGGCAGGTATTGTTGGTGGTAACCAGGGCAGTAAGGCAAGGGATGTATTGATAAAAACAGAAGCTGACTTGCAACAAATGCTGGATTCATACACTTAAACACGTGAGATGTGAGGCGTGAATCGTGAGTTGGTGCATTCCGCCACTCACGTCTCACTACTCACGCCTCACGATTCACAACTCACGAATTCATGTCCAAATTTTTATTCATCGGTTTGGGAAATATTGGTGCCGAGTATGCCAATACCCGGCACAATATCGGCTTTGATGTGATGAATGCTTTTGTTATGAAGCATGGCGGCAGTTTTAAGGCTGACAGGCTGGCTTATGTTGCTGAAATAAAATTTAGAGGAAAACAGGTTGTTTGCATTTGTCCCACAACTTATATGAACCTCAGTGGCCGTGCATTCAGGTATTGGTACGATAAAACCAAAGTGCCACTTGAAAACACACTAACTGTTGTAGATGAAGTGGCCCTCCCTCTTGATAAATTAAGGCTACGCCCCGGCGGATCAGCCGGCGGGCATAACGGGTTAAAAGACATTCAGAATATTTTAGGTACCGATCAATATCCCAAATTAAGGTTTGGCATAGGAAATAATTACCCAAAAGGCATGCAGGCCGATTTTGTTTTAGGCAAATGGCTTAAAGCAGAAGAGCCTGTGGTATTGCTTAAGATAGAAAAATGCCTGGACCTGATGGAGAGTTTTATAACCGCAGGTATTGAACAAACCATGACCGCCTTCAATAACCTTTCTATTAAACCCTGACGGCATTATTTGATGTTCATTTAAGTAGTGTGATCTTCTTTACTATTTTGGTGTCAGTCTGCCTGTCCCGATCATTTCGGGGAGCTTGTCGAAGACGGGTTAGTTTAAATATCCCCGGTTTCTCCCGATAGTTATCGGGATCAACCTGACAGCTTTTCAAACTAATGCATTACTTCATTTACCGTTAGTTGTTTTTTTTTAGCTATTTGTCTATATTCGTGCTGTAAACGCAATACCTTAAAAAACGTGTAATGAAGATCATCTGTGTTGGCAGGAATTATGCAGACCATGCAAAAGAACTGGGAAACAGTATACCCGATGAACCGGTAATTTTTATGAAGCCGAAAAGTGCTTTATTGCAAAGCCATACCCCGTTCTATTACCCCGAGTTTACTAACGAACTACATTACGAATGCGAAATTGTTTTGCGTGTAAGTAAGAACGGCAAGTATATCCAGGAAAAGCATGCTTCCAATTACTATGATGCGGTTACAGTTGGAATTGATTTTACAGCCCGTGACCTTCAGGATGAATTAAAAAAGAAAGGCCTGCCATGGGAAAAAGCAAAAGCGTTTGATAACTCTGCCGTTGTAGGCAAATTCATACCACTCACGCCTGATTTTAACAGGAAGAACATTAATTTTTCATTATTAAAGAATGAAGAAAAAGTGCAGGAAGCCAGTTCAACCCAGATGATCTTCAGCATTGACAGGATCATCGAGAATATCTCCAATTATTTTTCCTTAAATATCGGCGACCTTATTTTTACCGGAACCCCGTCTGGCGTTGGCGAATGTGTTACCGGCGATGTGCTGGAAGGCTTTATCGACAAGCAAAGCCTGTTTAGTGTGGAAATAAAATAATACAATAAACCTTCTTACTGTTTCATTTTAGTTTTATTCATCTTTTAGCGGTATTTGAACCACATAGAAATATAGGGACATAGGAAACACATAGGCCTATGTGTTTTCTATTGTTTACTATGTACTATGTGGTAAAACTGTAAAATCCACTTAATTGAACCAGCAGTTTTTATTTATACCTTTGCTTTCATTTTTTCATACACTTCTTTGCTATATAAATGATTGATACCGACATTTTATTAAGAGCCTATAAACTGATGTGTACGGCTAAAGCGATGGCCGACACTTATGAAGACAACCGGCAGATCTGCAAATATGTACATTCTACCAGCCGCGGCCACGAAGCCATTCAGCTGGCAACTGCTTTTCATTTATTGCCCTGCGATTTTGTGAGCCCTTATTACCGTGATGAGAGTTTGTTACTTGGGCTTGGCTTTTCACCTTACGAACTGATGTTGCAATTGCTTGCCAAAGGCAATGATATTTTTACAGGAGGAAGGGAATATTATTCTCACCCAAATTACAGGGGAGATGATAAACCCAACATCATTCACCAAAGCAGTGCAACCGGTATGCAGGCCATACCAACCACCGGTATTGCACAGGGTATTAAATTTCTTGAACAAATAAGCAGGCCACAGACCACAGACGATGGACGACAGATAACTGAGAGCAGCGGTGGTCTGTCGTCCTTTGACCGACGCCCGATCGTTATTTGTTCGCTGGGAGATGCTTCTGTTACCGAAGGCGAAGTAAGCGAAGCATTCCAATTCGCAGCTTTACATCAATTGCCGATCATTTATTTAGTGCAGGATAATGGCTGGGGCATCAGTGTAACATCTGAGGAAGCCCGGACAACCAATGCCAATGAAATGATTAAAGGTTTTAAAGGCATCAAACGTATCAGCATTGATGGAAGTGATTTTGAACAGAGTTATGATGTAATGAAAAATGTGATCGATGAAGTACGGAATGAAAGGCATCCATTCTTAGTGCATGCAAGAGTGCCTTTGCTCGGCCATCATACCAGTGGGGTACGCAAGGAATTTTACAGAACAGAAGAGGACCTTGCAAAACATTACACGGATGATCCCGGTCCTAAGCTCAGGAAAAGATTATTGGAGACCGGTGTTGATGAGGAAACTTTATTAAATATAGAAAAAGAAACTGCTGAAGAAGTTGTCCATCATTTCCAGGGCGCAGTGGCAGCGCCGGAGCCCGATCCGGCAACTGTAAGCGATCATGTTTTTGCACCAACTCCCGTAACAGAAGAGCTTGGCGAAAGGGCTCCTGCCAATAAAGAAAAAGTATTGATGGTTGATGCCGCTTTGTTCGCCATCAGGGAAATTATGGAAGATCACCCGCAATCACTTTTGTACGGACAGGATGTAGGACGCAGGCTGGGCGGTGTTTTCAGGGAGGCGGCCACATTAGCTGAACAGTTTGGTGACCACCGTGTTTTTAATACAGCCATACAGGAAGCTTATATCATCGGTTCTACCGTTGGTATGTGTGCTGTTGGCGCAAAACCAATTGTTGAAGTGCAGTTTGCTGATTATATTTATCCCGGGTTGAACCAACTGGTAACAGAAATTTCCAAGAGCTGTTATTTAAGTTGTGGCAAATTTCCCATTCAAACTTTAATAAGAGTGCCAATTGGCGCTTATGGCGGCGGTGGGCCTTATCACAGCGGATGTGTTGAAAGTACGCTGCTTACCATCAAAGGAATTAAAATTGTTTATCCCAGCAATGCTGCAGATATGAAAGGATTATTGAAAGCTGCATTCCTGGATCCCAATCCTGTTGTGATGCTGGAACATAAAGGTTTGTACTGGAGTAAAGTGCCGGGCACCGAAGAAGCAAAAAATACAGAACCTTCCCGTGATTATATCATTCCGTTAGGAAAAGGGAATGTGGTATTAAAGGCAGATGATGATTGTGTTGACAATGGCGAAAGTTGCTGCATCATCACTTATGGTATGGGTGTGTATTGGGCAAAAGCTGCTGCTAAAAATTTTGCAGGTAGGGTAGAAGTGATCGACCTGCGTACCTTATTTCCATTGGATGAAGCGCTTGTTTTTTCAACCGTAAAAAAGCATGGTAAATGTTTAATTGTAACAGAAGAGCAGCAGGATAATTCTTTTGCCGAAGCATTGGCTGGAAGGATATCAAAAAACTGTTTCCGGTATTTAGATGCGCCGGTAGAAGTATTGGGGGCATTGAATTTACCTGCTGTGCCTATGAATGTGATCTTAGAAAAAGCTATGCTCCCAAGCGCAGAAAAAGTGGCCGCAAGATTAGAAATTTTACTCAACGCATAATTATGAAATTATTTAGTGCAGCCCTTTTCTCTTTGTTATCTCTTGCCGGCTTCTCTCAAAACAATAAAAAAGATTTCACACAATACGTTAATCCTTTTATCGGTACTGCAGCAAAAGATACCAATAGTTTATCAGGCAGTGTTTTTCCCGGTGCCTGCGTGCCTTTTGGTATGGTGCAGCTGAGCCCCGATACGGATGATGCTCCCGAAGAACCTGCATCTGCCTATGATCATAAGGATAAAACGATCGCAGGTTTCAGCCATACACATTTGAACGGAACCGGTGTAGGAGACCTTTATGATATATTGGTGCAACCCGTTACCGGCACGCCTTTGTGGCAAGCAGGCGATCCCGCTAAAAGCGGGAGCGGTTACCGTTCTGCTTTTTCTCATGCCACAGAAAAAGCATCCCCGGGTTATTATACAGTTCAGTTAGATGATTATAATGTAAAGGTTGAACTGACCACCACTGAGCATGTTGGGTTTCACAAATACAGTTTTCCAAAAACCGACAGTGCTTATGTATTATTCGATCTCGATCATACACTTGACAAAAAAAGGCCTTACTGGGTTTGTAAAATTGTTGCTGCGCAAATGAAGCAGGTTGATGCATATACTATTGAAGGCTATCGCATCCTTACAGGCTGGGCTAGATTGCGCAAAGTATATTTTGTTGCAAAATTCAATAAGCCCATCCAGCAATCCTTTTTTGTAAATGGTAAACGGGTTTTTACCGATGCAAAAATTGTAAATGGCAACAGTAGTAAAGCAGCTTTTCGTTTCAACACCAATCAAAGCGGCGATGTTGAAATGAAAGTGGCATTATCAACAACCAGTGTTGCAGATGCGTATAAGAACATGAATGCTGAATTGCCCGGCTGGGATTTTGAAAGAACTGTTGCCGCCGCAAAAGCAGCATGGAACAAGGCTTTATCGGTAATTGATGCAGAAGGAACAGAAGCACAAAAGCAAATATTTTACACCGGCCTGTACCGCAATTTCATCCAGCCTAATAACCTGGCCAATGCAGATGCATCTTATTCAGGTACAGATTTTACAACACACAAGGCAAATGACGGAACGCATTATTCCACTTTTTCTTTGTGGGATACTTATCGTGCCACACATCCTTTGTATACATTAACAGCACCTAAAAAAGATGCTGCATTCATCAACAGCATGTTGAGGCAATACAAAACCTATGGTTACTTACCCATCTGGCAATTGTGGGGCGATGAGAATTATTGCATGATCGGTAACCACGCCATTCCGGTTATTGCAGATGCCATGCTAAAAGGAATTAAAGGATTTGATTATGAAGAAGCATACAAAGCCTGTGTTGCATCATCAACAACAGATCACCCCGGCGCACCATTTACAGTGTGGAATAAATACCATTACTTCCCCGAAAATATTCAGTCGCAATCAGTATCGCTTACTTTGGAAATTGTTTACGACGACTGGTGTGTGGCGCAAATGGCAAAGCAGCTGGGTAAAACAAAAGATGCAGCTTTCTTTACTGAAAGATCAACCTGGTATAAAAACCTGTATGATGCACAAACAAAATTCTTCCGTGCAAAAAATGATAAAGGCGATTGGATAATGCCATTCAATCCTTTACAATACGGTGGCAATGGCGGTAACCCTTTTACCGAAGGCAATGCCTGGCAGTATTTCTGGTACGTACCGCAGGATATGCCCGGGTTAATTGCTTTGACCGGTGGCAAAGATGCTTTTAATGCAAAACTCGACAGTATGTTTACGCTGCAGGCAAAAGACGCCGATGTAAATGGAAATGCATCCGGCTTCATCGGCCAGTATGCACATGGCAACGAGCCCAGCCATCATGTGGCCTACTTATATAATTACAGCGGCCAGCCCTGGAAAACCCAATTCTACACTCATAAAATATTGACTGAACTATACGATAATACAAACAGCGGTTTATCCGGCAACGAAGATTGCGGGCAAATGAGTGCCTGGTATGTTTTCAGCGCCATGGGTTTTTACCCGGTAAACCCTGCAAATGGGATTTATGAGATCGGCTCACCGATATTGAAACACACAGTCCTTAATCTCGATAATGGCAAAAAATTTACCATTGATGTTACCAATGCCGGCAAAACCTATATACAATCCGTAAAGCTGAATGGGCAGCCCTATACAAACACATTTATAAAGCATGCTGACATTGAAAAGGGTGGTGTGCTGGAATTTGTAATGGGAGATGAGCCCAATAAAAACCGGGGCAGCAATTAAAGTTGATGCATATCAATACAATTATTCTTTGATCACTTTTGCTGTAAAACGGCTTCCATTCATGATAATAGCTTTTAAGAGATAAGTTCCTTTGCTTAATTGTCCGGCCGGCAATTTAAAACGTATCTGCTGCTCTCCTTTTTTAAAACTTTGTTTTGCATAAAGCCGTCCACTCATATCAAACAAGCTTAGTTCACCTGCCGATTCTGTAGCTTTTACAAATTGAACAACTATATCATTCGGGAATGGATTACCCAATACCAACATATCCTGCTGTGCAGTGGGTAATTTAATAATTACAATATTGGTTAATTTAAAATTGCCATCCATATCAACACTCCGCAGCCGGTAATAATTTTTTTCGGTAAGTGGCAGTTTGTCGGTATAACTATAAGAACGTTGGGTGCTGCTGTTCCCCGCAGCAGGTATTACTGCAATTTTATTGAAGCTGATCCCGTCAAAAGATCTTTCCAGCTCAAAATGTTTACTGTTGTTTTCCTGCGAGGTTTTCCATTGCAGCAAAGCATTTTTTTGCTGCAGTGTTCCTGTGAATTCAGTGAGCGTTACCGGTACCGGTGCAAGGTCTACATAGGTGTACCACATTCCATAGCCATGTGTGCCAACGAGTAATTTATTATCGATAGGCCTTAAAGCAAGGCTGGATATTACTGCGTTGCCCATCTCTGCCGGTCCTTCCTGCGCCCATGCCCCACCGGCCGGAAGCCCGGTACGGGTATACAATCCCACGGATGTTCCTACAAAATAATCAACACCGGCAGAAGTAAGTGCAATGGAGCTGCTCCTGAAAGAAGGAAGGGTTAAAGTGCCCTCAACACTTGTCCATGTTGGTGTGGCAGCATTGGCATCGCCTGTCCAGTACACACTGGTAATACCGTAATTGGATAAAGTGACCAGCAAAGTATCATCATTGCGTGGGTTTACTGCAATGCTGCTTATAAAACCGCCTGCCGGAAAAGTTGTTCCCGAAATATCAACCGGGCCGCTTCCTGCAGCAGTAGCTGCCGGGTCATCCAAACGGAAAACCTTAGGCACAATGGTTAATGGAGATGTAACATCGCTTGCACCAATAAAAAGGCTTGCGGTTGCAGGGCTGTATATTCCTCTTGTTGTTGCCATTGCAGTGATAGAACCAATGGCAGAAACTGCAGTTCCTACTCCGCTCATAGTTGTCCATGTTGCTGATGTTACTGTTGAACCGGAAGTTGTTCTGTACAGAACATGGTCATTGGCATAGTACAGCAATTCTGAATTATCAGCATCTAATTTGTGCATGGTAACAAATAATCCGCCCCCGCCTTCACCTGTTGGTGTTATATCTGTGGTAGCGCCTAAGGCCGACACTGAACTTCTGCGGTTTATGTATCCTGATTGAGAGCCAACATATTCATAAGTACTGCCCGATACCAGGCCGGATAAACCTACCGACACACCATCTCCTCCATACACCATTTCAAAACTGGTGCCCGTTCCACCAATGTTTCTTGTAGAACCATTATCCTGTGCACCGCCAAGCACTTTATCATTGCCGCCACGGGGATCCAGTGTTACATGATAGTATTGATAGGTGCGGTATCCTGTATTGACCGGTGTCCAGGCCACGGTAGCAGCAAGGTTATCTGTTGTGCGTTGAATGCCACCATCATTTCCGCAAAGCATGGTGGTGCTGCTGGTAGGTTGAAAAGTGAACGAGTGTATGTCAGGATGAGAAGATGCATATAAACTATAACTGGCAGGGCTTGCATATCCGCCGATCCTTGTCCAGGTAAGGCCGCCGTTACCAGACCGGTAAGCGTTCGTTCCACCAATAAATAAAGTGCTGGCATCATCCGGTTTTACTGCTATCACAAGATCGTAACCACCCTGGCATGCAAAGGGATCATTGCCTGCAAGGCAACCGCCCTCATCGGGGAGGGTGGCTGAAAGATCTGTCCAGCTTCCCAGGCCATCATCCCACCTGAATAATTCGGCATCCACAAATGGGCTTCCGCAGGTTGAAGTAGATCCTGCATAATAAAGCGCATAAACAATAGATTCACTGCCGGGCGAAATAGCAAGCACTACCCGGCCATAAAAAGGTTCACTGTTCCATCCCACAGGAGAGCCACCTGAGCCTGCACCGGCAATACGGGTCCAGGCTCCAACATCACCCGAAGTTGCGCCGGGTGGCGATGCCCAAACACCGTCTACCCCCGAACCATTGGTGCCGCCAAAAGCAGCATACAGCCTTCCTGCGCTTGTTACCGCTATATCTGTAAACTGGCTGGAAGATGATAACACACCCGGTAAAACAGATTCCCAGGTAGTGCCACCGTCAACCGATCTTCTTATTACAGCAGCGCAGGCAATATAAACATAGCCGTCACCTGGGTTCACGACCACCCTGCTGATATAATCTTCCGGAACGCTGAACGATTCCAGCGCAGTGGTATTGGAGGAAGTAAGCCTGAACCAGGTCTCGCCATTATCAATAGATTTGTAAACACCGTTGCCTGAGTACCCAGCACCCAACACAGAGGCAGAATTACCCGATGCCTCACCCACTGTATAATACCATGTATCTTCCATACCGCCACGTGTATCCTGTGCAATACTGGTACAGCTGAAATGTTCACCTGTCGGGCTTTTACGTACCCAGGTGGCACCATCATCAACCGATTTATAAACGCCTCCGCTTACACCCCCAGCCATAATGATGCGGTTGCTTGTTCCGTTGTACCTTTTATCATAAACCACGGCCCTTGTACGGCCGCCCAGGTTATTAGGCCCCTGGAAAAGATAGCTGTTGGCACTTACAATATTGTTTGGCTGATTATTAAAAATACTTTTTGCCTGTGCCAGTTCAGCCGCATACACACCTTCGGGAATAGCGCCTGTTGCCGGGTTCCTGGCCATGATGAACTCATATTCCATGGCTGCGTCAAATTCGGTATGTGGTTTATTAGCTGTTGTATTTTTGAGTTGCTTTACCCGGCAGCCAGTAATTAAAGTGCCGGCAGAGAATATGATGAGGAGAAAACAGTTAACGTATGTTTTAAACTGTTTCATAAAAGTTATTTATTTGAATAACATGGCAACATAGTAAAATAAAAAAAATAACAGAGAATTGCAAATTAATTTTGCATTTCTCCAGGATCTGATGCAAAATAATCAGCGCATTCGGATAGAGAGAAAAACAATTTTTGAGTAATTCCCCGCCAAACTTTTAAGTAAATCGCCTATATTTGCACCCCCGTTGAAAGATACGGGAGTTGTCGGGGTAGCTCAGCTGGTTAGAGCATCGGATTCATAACCCGAAGGTCGGCAGTTCAAGTCTGCTCCCCGATACTAAGCCTAAGTCTTTTCTAGTAAAGGATTTGGGCTTTTTCCTTTTTAATATCCCTGTTTGTTTTAGTTGCAGAGTTAACAAATTAGTTAACAAAAAGTGATAGAACCTTCTTTTTACACTTCCGGGTTTGAATAAGTTATTAAAGGCTCATTTTACTTGTTGAATCATATTATTATCACTGCTGACAAATTTGTTGATAGTAACAATACCGGACCTGATCATTTTGTTATTCTTAAAAAGGTGAATTGCCCTTACCAGGTCTTCATACTGTATCAATGTTTTTCCTGTATTGGAATTTGTAAACTTATTCATTTCAATTATGGAACGTTGTGTGCCGAAAAGATGAATTAAAGCCTCGGCATTCGTGCTTACATAATTTTCAACATTGTTTTCTGTAAAAATAAAGTAAGGCCCCATCGTACTTTCGTCATTACCGCCGCGTAGCATGGTTATTATTTGTCCTTCATTGTTGCTGAAATTGTTGGCTGTCATTTTTATTTCTTCAACATTATAATAACCTTTCTTATCGGTTTCATTGCTGAAATTAAAAAGTATTCCCTTGTTGCCGGAAAAACTATTGTTTCTGACAATGATGCTATCAAAAATTATTGATTTAGCGGCATTGAAGAAAGTCGCATTCATGTTGTTGATACTGCTTCCTTTTACCAGTAAGTTACTATGGCCGCTGCTTCCATTAAGATCGGAGGTAATAAAAGAGGCTGCATTAAGTGACGAAAGATCGAGTTTGATATCAATTAGTTTTAAGGTACTACCGCCTTTTATTTCTATTACGTAAGGCCAAAACTTTCGTGTGCTATTAATAAGTATGATATTTTTTTTGTTCGATGTAATGGATATATCTCCAGTAATGCTGAGCGGTTCATTAATGATGTATGATTCGCCTGTAAGATTTATTTTAATTGATTTGCTGCTTTGTTGTTTAACAAGCGCAGCCTTGAGTTCTTCTGTGGTTTTGCAGTTTATTGCAGTAAAACCAGTACTGATCTTATTTGCAGTTTTGAACCATGTTGCACCGGCTGTATTTTTTACAGAGGCTTCGATCTTTATGATCGTCTTTATATCTGAAAGACCGGGTACAGAAGAGAGATGCCCGGTAAGCCTCGATTTGGCCAAAGCATTTAAAGAATCATCGGATACTTCTTTTATGCCTGCCGGGGCGGTTGGTATCTCAATACTGTTGTATTTTTTTGAACTAAGCTGATATTTATCAAACCCGTTGACTGTTGGTTGCGTTACAGATCTGCTGATCAGATTGTTGGTGAAACCAATCCTGCTGATATCATCATAGGCATTATAAATTAAGCTGCCGGTCTTGTTATAAATAAGATTGTTTTTAAAAAGAGATGCAGATGGTGTAACGGTCCTTTCAGTATCACTTCCGATACAAAAACCGATAGGGGAGCATTCAAAAAAACTATTGTTTGCAATCACCGCTTCTGTTACGGCAACATACCTGAACGCAGGCGAATTGGGTACACCATTCATAAGCGTTAAGGGCGACCTGAACCATTCACCCCTGCATTTGTAAAATAAATTGTTAACAACCCATTGCCCCTTATTGATTATCCTTACACCACCTGTGCCTTCTTTGTTGTTGCCCAAAAAAATATTGTTCTCAACAGTATTATAATTTCCATGACGCAATACTACACTTCCCTGGCATTCTTTAAACAGATTGTTGCGTATTTTGTTGCTGCAGGATTTGATGGAAATGATCTCTGTTTCGCCATCGCAATGCTCAAAAAAATTATCGGTTATCTGTGTGTTGGAATTAAATTCACAATGCTGCGAAACGCCCACCCTGATTATCTCCCCGCCGTTTGAAGCAAGCGGCAGGCGTACACCGAAATAATTATGATCAATAGAATGAAAATTCTCCCTGCTTCTTTCATCATCCAGTATCACCGCCATCAATACACCCATGTTTTTTTTATTGAGAAAACTGCAATGATCTATACGGTTGTTTTTTCCGTAAAAAGCCACCCAATAATTTTCATCCATTCTTTTTGGATTGTTGAAATCATTGATGACCGTATTGGTAACCCTGCAGTTATTGGCCAGTTGGTCTTTACCCGTCCTGAACCTGATCACAGGATCATTGCCTGCAAAACCATTGGTAAAATAAAATCCATCCACTATAATGTAATTACCACCAAGTCTAAGGCTTGAGTTACCGGTAATGATCGCTTTGCCTGCTGTTTGAGCTTTAAAAATAACCGGTTGTGCTTTTGTGCCTTCACAATTTATGCTGATGGTAATATTATTCCAGGTTCCGTTTTGCAGCACAACAATATCGCCCGGCAGGGCTTGTTTGGCAGCAGCATTAAGTTCAGCAGCATTTTTTACAATTACTGTTTTTGCATTTGCAAAAGCACTTAAAAATAAAAGGCCGGTAAATAATAATTTATGTAGCGTCATACAATATTGGTTGTAACTATTTGGTAAGTATTCTTCTTGAAGACTCACGGATGAATAATTTTGTTTTGAGGATTTTTTCAATGCCGCTCATGTCTTCCATATTGTGCATGGTCTCAATAAAAAGTTTGGCAGTTACTTTTCCCAGTTCAAAGGAAGGCTGCTCCACGCTGGATATTGCCGGTGATACCAGGCTTAAAATTGGCTCGTCATTAAATCCTACCAGGCCAATATCATGCGGCATTACCAATCCTTTTTTCTTGATGGCGAGCATGGCGCCAATAGCCATGCGGTCGCTGATGGTAAAAATGGCATCAGGCCTTTTCTTCATCGCCAGTAATTCTTCGGTTGCAAAAAATGCATAGTCCTGGTTAAAGTCGCAATGGATGATGAGGTCCTGGTCTATTTTTATATCATGCTTTTTTAAAGCACTTAAATAACCCTCCATTCTTTTGTTACTGATGTCAAGATTTTTTGGCCCGGCCAAAACTGCAATTCGCTTGTATCCCTGTTCTATTAAATGCTCTGTCGCCTGGAAACCTCCGCCGGCATTGTCAATCCTTACACTGGGAGCTTTCAGCTCGGGCGTTACCCGGTCAAATACAACCATCGGAATATTCTTCTCCTGTATCTTTTTAAAATGCTCAAAGGTTTTTGTTTCGCTTGATACGGATATGATGAATCCATCCACCAGGCTGTCTAATAATCTTCTTGTGTTTAATATCTCTCTTCCAAAAGATTCATTGCTCTGGCAGATCATCACCGTATAACCTGCTTCCAGCGCTACTTCATCAATACCTCTCACCATCATGGATAAAACATAATCGAGGTTGGGAACGATCACGCCAATGGTATGTGTCTGCTTATTTCGTAAGCTCAATGCAAGCTGGTTAGGCTGATAGTTAAGTTCCTCTACAAGAGCAAGAACCGCCTTTTTTGTATCGGCATTCACATCCGATGCATTGCGTATGGCACGGGATACGGTTGATACTGACAGGTTGAGTTGCCGGGCAATATCTTTTATGGTTGGAGGTTTATTCATAAAGCAAACTTGTGGTTGTAAAGCTAATCTTTAATTAATTTCGGGAAAACCGGTAACGTTACCGGTAACGTTATCGGTACAAAAAAAATTGAAAATGACTAACAAAAATTTAATTATACACCTAATTATTCCAACAAAAGTGTTTAATAATTAGAAAATATCTAACAGGCATAAAAATTGAATCCCCGTTTTTAAAACTTAGTATTGCGAAGAGTTAACGGCTTGCTGAAAATAACGAAGCTGCCCAATACATTTAATTTATAGGATACAATGAAAGGAAAAATTGCAATTGTAACAGGTGGCGCAAGGGATATTGGCCGCCAGGTTTCTTTGAAACTTGCCGCTGCCGGGGCTAAGGTTTGTGTGAATTATTTTGGCAATAAAGATCTTGCTGATGAAACTTTGCAACTGATAAAAGATGCAGGCGGTGAGGCGATAGTAGTTTATGGCGATATGACAAAAGCGGCAGATGTAAAAAATGTGGTGGATGCCTGCACGGCTGCTTACGGAAATGTGATCCATGTTCTGGTAAATGTTGCCGGCGGGTTAATGGGAAGAAAAATACTGGCCGACCTGGACGAGGAATTCTGGGATGGAGTTATGAATGTAAATCTTAAATCGGTTTACCTTTCTGCAAGGGCAGTAACACCATATATGACAGAAGGCGGCGCCATTGTGAATTTTTCTTCGCAGGCCGCAAGGGATGGCGGAGGTTTTGGTGCCTTGGCATATTCTGCAGCTAAAGGTGGTGTACTTACGCTCACTAAAGGACTTGCAAAAGAATTCGGCCCCAAAGGAATACGTGTTAACTGTGTTTCGCCTGGAATGATCAATACAACTTTTCACAACACTTTTACAAAACCCGAAGTAAGAACGAATGTTGCTGCTGCCACTCCGTTGAGAAGAGAAGGCAGACCCGAAGAAGTTGCCGACCTGGTAGTTTACCTTGCAGGTGATCATTCATCCTTTATTAATGGTGAGAGTGTAGAGATAAATGGCGGGACTTATTTTGTGTAAATACACATAGTGAATTGAAAACTGGTGTTGGATTGAGATTTAATAAAACGATTGTTCAAGCATGATTAAAATTTTAAAAACGGTTTGCCTGCTTTTGCTGCCTGTTATTTTACATGCACAGCATCCTAATACTTTTTTTACAAAGGCCGAAGCTGCAACCGTTAAGAAAAACCTTACACGTTATCCTTTATTGAATCAATCCTATACCGAAATAAAAAATGATGTGGATCAGTGGATCGGTAAAGATGTAGATGTTCCGCTTCCTAAAGATCCGGCCGGTGGCTATACCCACGATAAACACAAAGCCAATTATACCCTGATGTTCAATAGTGGTATACTATACAATTTAACCGGTGATGCAAAATATGCAATACTGGTTAAGAGTATGATGTTGAAATACGCCGCTTTAAATCCAACTTTAAAAAACCACCCCGAAGCAACCAGCAGTTCTCCCGGCCGTATTTTCTGGCAGGCTTTAAATGATGCCAACTGGATGGTATATGCAGGCATGGCCTACGACCTGGTGTACAATTCACTGACGCCATCTGAAAGAAAAACGATTGAAGATGGCGCTTTTAAACCAGAGGTAGATTTTTTTACAAAAGACCTGAAAAGCTGGTTTAACCTCATACACAACCACGCAGTGTGGGCCTGTGCAGGCGTAGGCATTATCGGTATCGCCACCAATAACCAGGATTATATTGATATGGCGATGAAGGGTAGTGAAAAGAATGGCAAGAGCGGTTTCATCGCATTGATGGATGGCTTGTTCTCGCCGTATGGTTATTATACCGAAGGGCCTTATTATACCCGCTATGCTATTTTGCCTTATGCAGTTTTTGCAAATGCATTGAACAACAGTAACCCTTCTTTAAAAATATTTGAACACCGGAATAAGATCTTACAAAAGGCCTTGCTTACCTGCCTCCAACAAACCAACCTCGACGGAACATTTTTTCCGCTCAACGACGCCCTCAAAGAAAAAGATTACACATCCAATGAATTGGTAACCGCTATAAATATCTTCTGGAATGTGTACGGTGCCGATAAAAATTTACTGACTGTTGCCAAAAAACAGAACAGGGTAATGCTCAATAACGGCGGAACCGCTATCGCTGCTGCCTTGACTGCCAATAAAGATATCCCCGCTTACTTTAATTACAAATCAATTGAAAGTGGCGACGGCGTAAATGGCAAAGAGGGTGGGCTGAGCATTTTCCGAAACGGGAAAAATACAGACCTTACCAGCCTTCTTTTTAAATATACATCACATGGCCTTTCGCACGGGCATTACGATAAACTGGGCATATTGTTATATGATAAAGGCAACGAGATAATTACCAATTATGGATCAGTAAGGTTTATTGGCATTGAGCAAAAATATGGCGGCCGTTATCTTCCAGAAAATAAAAGCTATGCCGCTCAAACTATTGCACACAATACATTGGTGATGGATGAAACCAGCCATTTTAATGGGAAAGAAGACATAGCAGAAAAATTCTGGTCAGAAAAACTCTTCAGCAGTTTTAGCAATCCTGCTGTGCAGGTAGTGGCTGCAAAGGAAGATAATGCGTACAAGAGTACACATATGCAGCGTACATTATACATGCTGCAATTGCCAGGTGGCAAAAAAATAATTGCTGATATTTTTAATGTACAATCCGATGCAGTGCATCAATATGATCTGCCTTTTCAATACAATGGCCATTTAATAAACACTTCTGTAAAATATAAGGCTTACAGTTCTTCAATGGAAACATTGGGTAAGAAGAACGGTTATCAGTTTTTATGGAAAGAGGCTTCTGCAACTGCAGCCAATACCACGGCCCAGCTTACTTTTTTAAACAAGAATACATACTATACGATATCAACCCTAATAACAGATACGGCCCAGTTATTTTTTACCCGTACCGGTGCCAACGACCCCAATTTTAACCTGCGGCACGAACCTGCTTTTATCATCAGGAAAGACGGGAAGAAAGACCAGGCTTTTATCAGCGTGATCGAGATACACGGAAATTTTGATCCTATCTACGAATTCTCATCCAATGCTTATCCATCGGTGAAGCAAATAAAATTATTGCAGAATGATGAAACATTCTCGGTAGCAGAGATCATGGTAGGAGATAAAAAATTGCAGATAGCACAATGTAATAACAATGCTGATGCAAAACAGGCACATGTAGCACAAGGTTTAAGCTGGACGGGGCCTTTCACTGTTTTATTTGACGGGAAAAAATTATAAACGAATAATAATCAAAACTAAAATCTTAATTAAAAATTTAAGGCAATGGGAACATCAGAAACAATAAAAGTATTCATTGAAAACGATACTATATCCTGGGAACAAATGGATAAAGGAGTTAAAAGAAAGATCATGGCATGGGATGATAACCTCATGATGGTAAAAGTGGATTTTGAAAAAGGGGGAGTAGGAACAGTGCACCAGCATTATCATTCCCAGATCACCCATATTGAAAGTGGCGTGTTTGAAGTGGAAATTGACGGCATCAAAAAAGTGCTTTCAGCAGGAGATGGATTTTATATTCCACCAAACATCCTGCATGGCGCTGTTTGCCTGGAAGCCGGTGTGCTGATAGATGTCTTCAGCCCTATGCGTGAAGAATTTGTTGCCGGAAAATAAATTCAGCATTAAATAAAAACAGAAATAAAACGAACTAAAAGTTGCTATATGAAAAAAATACTTTTCACCATCTGCCTGGTACTATTTGCCGGGATGATATTTGGCCAAACTACTTACTATTGGATAGGCGGAATCGGTCCAACAAGCTACACCTCAAACAGCAACTGGAACACCCAGTTGAATGGCGGCGGTTCAAACAGGGCTGCGGCGGCAGCCAATGATATTTTGATTTTTGATGGAACCAATGTGGGGGGATCAACACCCACAACCGGGCAGGTAACCGCCATTTCCACTTCAAGCAATTGTGGAAGGCTGATATTGCAAAATGGAGCATTAGTGAACCTCGGTCGTTCATCAGCAGGTAGTGCCGCCATTACAATTAATGGAGATGGTACAGCAACTGATGACTTGGTTGTTGGTACAGGTTGTACACTTACTTTGGGTACTGCTATTTATAATTATGATGTATCGGTTGTTGTAACCGCTACTGCAACTGCATTAATAAGCGGTACTGTTTATTTAAGCCCGCTTTCAACAACCGTGCATACCAGGAGTTTTATAACAGCAGCGGCTGCAAACTCTGTTACCTTTGCATCAGGTGCTGTTTGCCATATCACTGACTCTACTGCTACTTCCGGTTTCAATGCATCTGTACAAGACGGGGTTTTATTTAAAACAGGATCATCTCTTTATTATTATACAGGCCGTAGCCCCATTGGAAATAATTCAACCCTGCAATTCACCAATTTTGAGGTTGGCAGTAATTTATACTTCATGAAGTCGAATGTAAGTTACCTGGATGGTATTACTGCTTATGCCAGTTCATCATGGAATAACCGCAAGAGCCTCGGCAATGTTTTTATTCAAAGCAGCTCAACATTTACATCCGATGGGCCGTCTGACCGGATTGACAATCTTACTATTGATAACGGATCAACATTCATAACTCATACCAGTGGTGTTACACCTATACTGGGCAACTTAACTGTTAACGGAACGCTTAATGCGCCTGCTGCAAGTACCAATGCAATTGTAATGGGTGGTAACACACCACAAACTATTTCAGGAACGGGAACTATTGATGTTCCTTATTTAACTGTTGCTAATTACAGTGATGTTACCCTTGCAAGATCAGTAAATGTATTAAGCGGAACTGATGTGCTTGGTAGAATTAATTTTGGAACAACCAATCAATTGACCGGCCCGGGAATTTTTGTTTCAAAAGTAAATGCAACTGCGGCAGGAACTGTAACCGGCAATACTGTTGCAGGATCTTACAGAATCAGCAACGTAGTTGGTACATTGGGTAGTAATACCGGTTTAAAGGTTACTGGAAATGGGGTAGCTGCAAATACCAACGTAACAGGTTTTTCTGTAGGAAATACAACGATCCTATTATCGAAACCTGCAACTGCTACAGTTACAGGAGCCAGTTTTACTTTCAGTAGTGATACGGCAACCATGGTTACCGCACACGTGAATGGTATGGATTCACTTACGGGAAGTGTAATAGTAGTTGGTAACAAAAATTACCAGGCAGGAACCAATTATATCATCAACGGGGCTACCACCAAACCATTCGGTATCACTTCAGGTTCTTCCAACACCACTATTGATGCAGGCTCTGTAGATATTAATGCAGATGTTACGGTTAACAGGAGTGTTAATATTTATAACCATTTATTGGTAAACGGAAAACTCACTTTACGCCCGCTTGACCTTGTTCATATTTTTACAAATGCTGCTATTACAGGTACATTCAGCAGCACCAAATACATTGCTACTGATTATACTGCAGGCGGCGCACAAAGCCTGGTGCAGTTTGATGGTATGACTGCAGCAACAACGATCCCTACCGGTACTACCGTTCATTATTTACCGGTAAACATTACACCAACTGGATTATCAAATTTTACTGTTGCAGTGTTTACAGGGATCACTTCAAACGGTACCATTACAGGCACACCGTTAACCCCGGTTCAAAAACAAGGTGTTGTTGATGCTGTATGGAATATCAACAGGATCGTGGGAACAGGTAATGCAACACTTCAATTAAACTGGCCAACAGTTTTAGAAGGTTCTACTTTTACAACTTTGCCCAATACTGATATCGGCCTGATCAAAAATAACGGTACTTCATACGATCTGCCAATTGGCACCGGTAACAACACAACCAATATTGTAACAGGAACAGTACCTACGTTGGGAGCTTTCAGTGCAGGAGCTGTGCCACAGGTTAGCCCGTTCATCTTTAATCCACTGCCGATCAAGACTTATGGCAATGCCGATTTTAATGGAGGCGCTACCAGTTTAAATACAACACAACCTATTATTTATACAAGCAGCAATCCATTGGTAGCAACCATTATTGGCAGTAATATTCATATTACAGGAGCAGGCACCTCAGATATAACGGCATCGCAGGCCAGCGATGGTTTTTATCCTGCTGCCAGTGTTACCCGTACACTTACGGTTAATAAAGCTGCATTAACAGTTAAGGCCGATGATAAATCAAGATTTGAGGGGCTTGCCAATCCGCCTTTAACTATTACTTACACCGGTTTTGTTTTAGGTGAAACTGCAGCTGTGTTATTAACTGCACCAGCCATTTCAACAACAGCAACCATTGCATCTCCTCCGGGAACATATCCAATTACAGTAAGCGGAGCAACTGCGGCTAATTATACCATTACACATACCAATGGAACATTAACGGTGGTGCCAAAACAAAATCAAACGATAACCTTTAATACACCGCCAACAAAAACCTATGGCAATGCGGATTTTGCTGCAGGTGCAACAAGTACCAACAATACCATTCCTATAACTTATACCAGCAGCAATCCTGCGGTGGCAACAATTATTGGTAACAATATTCATATTACAGGTGCAGGTACATCTACAATTACAGCTTCACAAGCTGGTAATGATGGTTATTTTCCTGCAACACCTGTTTCAAGAACTTTAACAGTTAATAAAGCGAATCTTACGATAAGGGTTTTGGATACGGTGAAAACAACCGGTCAGCCGAATCCTGTATTTACTATTACGTACACAGGTTTTGTATTAGGTGAAACAGTTGCCAATTTAACAACACCACCAGTAGCTACAACAACGGCTGTTACTAATTCTGCACCGGGGTATTATCCAATAACGCTGGGTGGGGCTACATCATCTAATTACAATATTATTTATACAAATGGCAGGCTCACCATCTGGCCATTAACCGGCACCGGTGAAAAATATATCAATGTATATAAAAATGCAGCCGGCAATTTAACAGTGAAGGTTTATTCCAATGAACCGTTGCTCGGCGATATTGTTGTGTATGATATGTTGGGAAGGCCGGTAGCCCAGAAGAATTTTTTCATGCCGATCGGGTTTATATCTACCGATATACCCATGGCCACAATTCCTTCGGGAAATTATATTGTAAAGGTTTGGGTGAAAGGTGTTGACAACCTTAAGAAAATGATCATGTTTATCAGATAAAAAATATAATGAAAGGAAGTTTGTCATTGTTTATTGTACCTGCATTGCTGAGTTGTTCAGCGGCAAAAGTTACCGGTCAGTCAACCGGGAAAGCTGTAGTATTTGCATGGGATACAAAAACAATTGAAAAGAACAAAGCTGCTGTTAAAAGTGGTGATGCTTCCATCATGCCTGCTTATAAACAACTGGTAAAAGATGCAGAGAAATCATTGGAGTTTGCACCGGTGAGTGTAATGGAAAAAACAAATACACCACCCAGTGGCGATAAACATGATTACATGAGCCTGGCACCGTATTTCTGGCCCGATCCTTCCAAACCAAACGGGCTTCCATACATACGCAAAGATGGACAGACAAACCCGGAAATAAAAGATTACAAGGACAAGGAATACATGCCTAAGTTATGTGGGCATGTAGAAACACTGGCACTGGCTTATTTCTTTTCAGATGATAACAAATATGCTGAGCATGCTGCAAAACTTTTAAGGGTTTGGTTTTTAGATGAAGCGACAAGAATGAATCCAAACCTTAAATATGGCCAGGCCATTAAGGGAGTTAATGAAGGAAGAGGAGCAGGGTTGATCGATTCACGGCATTTTGTAAAACTGATAGATGCAATTGGTTTATTGCAAAGTTCTAAAAGCTGGAAAGTAGCCGATCAAAAAGGAATGCAGCAATGGTTTACGGCCTTTTTAAACTGGATGCAGACAAGCAAAATAGGTATTGATGAACTGAATGCAAAAAACAACCATGGTGTATGGTATGATGCTCAAAGGCTGGCTATGGCATTATTCATTGGTGATACAGAACTGGCAAAAGCAATTGTAGAAAACGCTGCCGGCCGTTTGGATTACCAGGCAGATGATAAAGGATTTTTTCCTGCCGAAATGCAAAGGGCCATATCGCTGCATTACACCGCATTTGTAATGGAGCCGTTTTTTATAATTGCCAACATGGCTAAACAAACCGGGTTTGATCTCTGGAATTATACAACACCATCTGGCAAATCATTGAAAAGATCTTTCACTGTTTCAAAGCCTTATTTCAGCAATGAAAAAAACTGGGATGGAGAACAGATAAAGGACTACCAATTTGAAGATGGATATATGTTGCTGATGGAAGGAGCCAAACAGTATGGTTGTAGCGATTGTGCGGCGGCAGTGCAGCGCTTGGCGGCCGATAAAGGCCCCCGTTTAAGAATAAATCTTTTTATACTAAAATAAATTTTTACAAATATAAAACTGCTATTATGAACAAATTTAAGTGCTTGCTGATCATCCTGCTCCTTGGAGGGGGCGCTGTTGTAGCACAGAAAAGAACCATTACCGGTAAGGTAATAAACCAAAATGGGAATGACCCATTGCTTGGTGTGAATGTACTTGCCGATAAACAAAAAGGAGGTTCGGCTACCAAAGCAGATGGTACTTATTCCATCTCGGTAGATAAGAGATCTACTGTTTTAATATTTTCTTATGTGGGTTTTGCATCGCAGACAGTTTTGATCGGTGACAAAACGAATATTGATGTAGCGTTGGTTCCTGCAAATACAACTGGTGAAGAGGTTGTTGTTATTGGATATGGCTCACAAAAGCGTTCCAATGTAACCGGTGCAGTTTCAAAATATCAAAATGAAAAACTGGATGAAACGCCATCATCCAGGCTCGACCAGGCTTTGCAGGGAAAAATTGCCGGTGTGCAAATACAGAATGTATCATCAGAAGCAGGCTCTGATCCTAAAGTACAGATAAGGGGCTTAACAAGTATTACTGCCGGTGCAAGTCCGCTTGTAGTTGTGGATGGACATCCAGTGCCGGATGGTTTAGCTTTTGTAAACATGGCTGATGTGCAATCAGTAGATGTATTAAAAGATGCAGCTTCATCTGCGATCTATGGTTCAAGAGGATCGGGCGGTGTTATTATGATCACCACTAAAAGTGGTAAAGCCAATAAAACAAAATACAGTTTGAAAGTTTCAACGGGTTTAAAATCGGCTTATGAACTTTACCCGATGTTAACCACTACAGAATATACCAACCTGCTTTTTTATGAAGCAGCATTGAAAAAACTTGATCCGAGTATTCCTCCACCAACCTTAACACAAATTGCAAACACCAATGAAAGGGGAGCTTACATTATTGAACAACAGTTTATGGGAGGTAAGGCTACAGACTGGCAGGACCAGGCGATCAGAAATGCAAGTACAAAAAATATTCAGCTGAATGTATCAGGCGGTAACAGTGCAGTGAAATATTTTATTTCGGGCGGTTATCAAAACGACCAGGGTATGATGTATCACAGCGAATATGAAAGATTTAATGTAAGGGCTAAGATCGATGCACAGCTAAGCAAAAGAATAAAATTTACATTCAACGTAAACCCAAATTATATTAAAAGAGAAAGGCCATCAGTAAACTATATCGACTTTGTGCGTTTTCAATCATACCTGCCGGTTTATCTTGATGAAACCCTCGCAGCCTTTGTAAGACAGGATCCGCAGTGGGCCGATGTTAAAGCTGGTGATTTTGCACAGGCCAGGTATTTTAACGGAAGAGTGTACAGTGGTATAATGCCCGATGGAAGTAACTGGGTGAACACTGCTGCAGTAAGCCCGTTCAATACATCCAATAATACACCTAAGTCGGTGATGGAAACAAGGACCATTAAATCGAATGATTACAGGCTTACAGCATCAGGCGACCTTACAATAAACTTAATGAAAGGATTGGATTTTAAATCACTGGCCAGTGTATATATGAGTTATGCAAATACTGTTGACTTTGCCAAAAGAAATTCGAGCAGGGCAGGAGAGATCAACAGGGGGCAGTACAATAAGAAGATATACATTGACCTGCTTAGCGAAAACACATTAACCTGGACAAAACAGATCAAAAACCATTCACTTGTTTTGTTGGGCGGTTTTACAGTACAGAAAACATCAACTGAACTTGACCAGGCGGTTGGACTTGATTACCCAAGTGACAACGTTACCACTTTAAACAATGCATTGATCATTGAGCAGGGGGCAACCAGCACTTATAATACAATTTACAGAGAAGGGTTGGTCTCTTACCTGGGAAGGGTTAACTATGGTTTTAAAGATAAGTACCTGCTTTCTGCAAGCATCAGGGCTGATGGTAGTTCTCATTTTGCCCCGGGACATAAGTGGAGTAATTTCCCAGCTGTATCTGTAGGCTGGGTAGCAAGCAAAGAAAAATTCCTGGCAAATGTAAAATGGCTTAACAACCTTAAGTTAAGGGGTAGTTATGGTTTAACAGGTAATAACAAAATACAACCATGGGCCTGGATAGACTTATTGTATGCAGCAAATTATGTGACAGGTGCAGGTAACGGAACTTCCGGCCCGGGCTATGTTCCTTCAAGAGATTACCTGGCCAACAGGCCTATTACCTGGGAACGTACATTTCAGTTTAACGGCGGTTTAGATGTTTCGTTGTTTAACAATGCGGTTTCTTTAACGATGGATATTTATCAAACCAAAACAGAGAAACTGTTATTGAACCAGGCAATACTTTCATTTACCGGAGCACCTTCAACTGCCAACAATATTGGCAGTATGAAAAATAACGGTATCGAACTGGAACTGATCACGAATAATTTACGCAGGAAAGATCTGAGGTGGAGCACCACAGCCAATTTTGCACATACAAGAAATAAGGTTACAGAATTGGGAGGAGAGAATTTCTTATTGAACCAGGGCGAGCGTACTGAATTGTATATAAATAAAGTAGGGGATCAGCTCATCCAGTTCTATGGTTATAAAACAGATGGCGTGTGGCTTTCGCAGGCCGATATTACTGCAGCACAGGCGGCAGGTTTAACAAGTAGCTTGAGCAATGTATTTGTACCGGGAGGTTTAAAACTGGTTGATGTTAATGGAGATAAAGTAATTGATGCCAATGACCGTGTTGTTATCGGTAATCCGTTCCCCGATTTTACCTGGGGACTTACGAATAATGTGGTCTACAAAAATTTCGATCTCAGCTTCATGTTCCAGGGTTCACAAGGCGGCAGTTTAGTTAACGGTGATCCTAATTACAATGAAACAAAACGATATAACAAGAATTATCTTGAGAACAGGTGGGTAAGCCCCATGTTTCCCGGGGATGGAAAAACGCCATACTCAACAGTTGGCTTTAACTGGATGCTGACGGATTACGTGATAGAAGATGCATCTTACATGGCACTTCGTGAAATACTGGTAGGATATACTTTCCCTGATAAGTTGGTGAAAAAAGCAAGACTGAGTTCATTCCGTGTTTATTTCTCTGCACAAAACCTGTATTTTAAAACAGCGTCAAACTACAGGGGAATTAATGTTGAAGGCAGATCTCAGAGTGGCCCTTATGCAACACCACTTGTTGATGGATATCAAAGAGGAAGTTTCCCAATGGCAAAAACATACCAGTTAGGTATCGATTTAAATTTTTAAACTGACAATATTTTTTTATGAAATACATACAATTTATAACCATCATTTTTTTCCTGGCATTATGTTCCTGCAATAAAGTAATTGACCTCTACCCGGAATCAAATTTAACGGTGGATAATTTTTACAGCACCAAAACTGAAGTACAGGCAGGTGTACTGGGATGCTATAATGGATTGCACAATCCCCAATATCGTGAGTGGCAATTCACAGAATTAAGATCAGATAATTCCCTGGTTGGAGCAACCGGCAGTACCGCTAATTTCAATAGGGACCTGAGTGACCTGGACCAGTTTATTCCTGCTACAACCAATGCAGGCTTATACAGTTTCTGGCTCGATACTTATAATAATATCCGCAATTGCAATATCGTATTGCAAAAACTTGGTGCTATCTACGATCCTGCAACTGGCAACATCACTTTATCAAACATCAGCGTACCGGTACTGGAATCTGAGCGCAAACAATTCATTGGCGAAGTTTTATTTATTCGGGCCCATCATTATTTTAACCTGGTTCGTTTGTTTGGCGGTGTTTTCCTAATTCATACCCCTGTTTCTTATATCGAAGCCAAATCCATTAACAGGTCTTCGGTAGCTGAAATGTATAAACTGATAGAAGCCGATCTTAAAACTGCATCTCTTTATTTGAGCCCTTTAAAATTCTCACAGATAGCTTCTGCAGATGTTGGTAAAGCAACAGCATGGTCTGCAAAGGCATTGCTTGGTAAAGTATATCTTACTTTAAACAGGAAGGCAGATGCTATAATACAATTGCAGGATGTTATAACAAACAGCGGCTACTCTTTACAGCCAACCTACGCAGCTGTATTTGCTATCAACAACGAAATGAATTCAGAAATACTTTTCACCAATCGTTATAAGGCCGGTGGACTGGGACTTGGGTCAAGTTTTGGAAATGATTTTGGTCCGCTGGGTAGTGGAGCAACTGTTATCAATGGCTCAGGCCTTGGATGGAATACGCCATCAACAGAAATGGATACAGCTTTAATTGCATCAGATGCAAGGCGTGCTGTAAATATTGCGATATATGGTGTTGGCTCTGCTGCAGAATGGTATGTAAAAAAATTCCTCAATCCTGTAGCACTTACCGGCGATGGCGAAAGCGACTGGCCAATTATACGCTATGCAGATGTATTGTTGATGATGGCGGAAGCACAGGGCTTTACACCTTCAAGTATCGGTTATATAAACCAGGTAAGAGTGAGGTCGGGATTAACGGCACTCCCCGCATCTGTAAATACCGTTGCTTTGTTTGAAAAAGCACTGGCCGATGAAAGAAGGATCGAGTTTGCTTTTGAGAATCAGCGTTGGTATGACCTGGTCAGGTATAATGTTACCATGACAACTATCACAGCAGAACAAACTATGAAGAATCATTTTGCACATGTGTATAATATCCATTACAGTCATTATACAGCTCCGCAACCTACTATTGCTGAACTGCAGGGTAATGCAAATACAAACCGCATGTTGTTGCCAATCCCACAACGGGAAATTGATACAAATACGCAATTGGTGATTGCACAAAACCCGGGGTATTAAGAAAAAAATAAAAAGTAAAAATGAAAAACCGGTTCTTGGTTGTTGCATTGATAATTTTTGCGGCGGTTACAGTATCTGCGCAGCAATTGCCAAAATTGTATTTGATAAATGCTGAAAAGGTTGCAGGTATTAAAAGAAATGCATCAAACAATAAGGCAACAACAGAAAGTATAAAGCAACTGGCAAGGCAGGCAGATAAATTACTGCAACAGCATTTTGGTTCGGTAATGGATAAAACTATAGTGCCTCCCTGTGGTAATATGCACGAATATTTCAGCCTGGCTAAATACTACTGGCCTGATCCAACCAAGCCTGATGGCAAACCCTATATAAGAAAAGATGGACAAAAAAATCCGGATAATGATAAAGTGAGCGATGATAAGAATTTTGATGCGATGATAAGTGCGGTGCATACTTTATCATGGGCATATTATTTTACTAACGAAGAAAAATATGCCTCAAAAAGTATTGAACTTTTACGCATGTGGTTTTTGGACACTGCCACACGCATGCTGCCCAACCTGAACCATGCACAGGTACGTACAGGTATTGATACGGGCGTAAGCACGGGGATTATTGATGCGCATGAAATTCCAAAAGTTACTGATGCTATAGGTTTACTGGCTTCATCAAAAAGCTGGACAAAAGCAGATGAACAGGGATTGAAAGCATGGTTCACTGAATATTTAAACTGGTTACGCACCAGTAAGAACGGAAAAAAAGAAGGGGCAGCAAAAAATAACCACGGAACATTCTATGATGTACAAATAGTGGCCATAGCATTGTTCTGTGACGAAAATGACGTAGCTGATAAAATGTTACAGTCTGCATTTACAAGAATGGCAAACCAAATAGAACCTGATGGTAAGCAACCACTGGAGCTGGACCGTACCCTGGCAATGAGTTATTCAACTTTTAACCTGGAAGCCTGGAGCCAGCTGGCCAATGCTGCAGAAACAAAAGGCGTTGACCTGTGGCATTATCAAACTGCCGATGGCCGAAGTATTAAAAAAGCAATTGATTACCTGCAACCTTTTATAACTGATGGAAAGAAATGGGAGTATCCACAGATCGGCCCTTATAAAACCTATGATTTTTACCGGCTGCTTTTAATAGCTGCTGATAAATTCAAAGATGAAAAGTATAAGCAACAGGCTGATAAAATAAAAGATTCCAACAAAAATATTTTCACAAAACTTTTTTACGAATAAATAAAAAACACAATGAAAAAACTGATCACCCTCGTACTCTGTATTTTTTCTGTAACCGTTTTTGCACAGGACGCAGCTGATACTACTTATAAGCCCGTGGAATACCCGGCAGGATATGCAGCACAACTGAATGTGGTATATACCAAAATAAAAGACTGGGACGGTAGAATGGATATTTACCATAATCCCGGTGCAGCCAAACCAACTGCAGTTGTAATAAACATTCATGGTGGCGGTTGGAACAAAGGGGTAAAGGAATCTCAAACCGGTTTCAGCACTTTTTTTAAAGCGGGTTTTGCTGTCGCAAATATCGAATACCGCTTAACCGGCCAGGCAACTGCACCAGCTGCTGTTGAAGACACACGTTGTGCATTGATCTATTTAATTAAAAATGCAAAGGCATTGAATATTGATGTGGACAGGATCGTAATCATGGGCGGCAGCGCCGGAGGTCATCTTGCGTTGATGGGTGGTTTACTGGCAAACGATCACCGCTTTGATGGTAACTGCCCGGGCGTTGAAAATATTAAAGTTGCTGCCATCATTGATAAATATGGCATCACCGATGTGTGGGATTGGGGATATGGAAAAAACGTTACCAGTAAATCAGCAACCCGTTGGCTTGGTAATAAAGCTACTGATAAAGATTTCGCTGCTTCAGTTTCACCGATCACTTATGTAACAAAAAATAGCCCGCCCATTTTTATTGTTCATGGCGACGCTGATCCAACAGTGCCTTACCAGCAGTCTGTTGACCTTCACAAAAAATTACTGGAAGTTGGTGTAAAAACAGAGTTCATTACAGTGCCCGGTGGTTTGCATGGCAAATTCGAAAAAGAAAAGAACAGCGAGATCAACAAAGCTATGATCGCTTTTATAAGAACCATTAAAGGTTTTGAAAAATAAATTTGAAACTGCAGCTTACATATAAACCCATTGTACTTTTTTGTATTTGCCTGTTGATGATTGGCAGGCTGGTTGCGCAACCAGTTACCTTAAATGCAGATGGGCCCGGAAATACCTACGAATTGATAAACAGTGTACTGGCACCTGGTTATAATGTTGTTGAAAATCCCGAATGTGTGCACCCGGCTTTCGGCAGGCACATTGCAGAGGTTTTTGATGCAACGCTCAATACCAATGTGTTTGAATTTTACAGTCATGTTGCAGAAGACAATGATCGCTGCATCGCATTCGACAGGCAAAGAATAGAAATTAAAACTTACGACCAGTCTCCTGCAAACCTTATTGGTACATTGGGGGAAATCATTACATATAAGTGGAGATTCAGACTGGCAGCTGGTTTTCAGCCTTCATCGAGTTTTACACATATACACCAGATAAAACCGGTGAATGGAGATGATGCCAACCCGATCTTTACTTTAACTGCCCGTAAAAGCACTCCAAATAAACTTGAACTGATACACGACAACACAACCAAAGTTGCCATTGTTGATCTTTCATTGTTTGCTGGTATATGGGTAGAAGCGACAGAAGTTTTAAAAGTAGGTGCAAACGGAACATACTCCATGATCATCAAAAGAGTAAGTGATAATGCAACAATTCTTAATTATTCCAATTCCAATATTATGACCATACGGCCTGATAATGATTTCATCAGGCCGAAGTGGGGTATCTACCGCAGTTTGAATAATCCTGCCGACCTGCGTGATGAAAGTATCCGCTTTAATGCATTCAGTATTGAAGAAGGAACTGTAGTGTTGCCTGTTAAACTGCTGTCTTTTAAAGCAGTACTCAACAACAATGTTGTAAAAATAAAATGGATCACCTCCAGCGAAACAAACAGCAAGTCATTCACGGTTGAAAGATCAACAGATGGAACTAATTATACAGCCATCACAACAATTGATGCAGCCGGAAACAGCAGTACCAACAAAAACTATGAAGTAGCCGATGCAAAACCGGCAGCAGGAAAGAATTTTTACAGGTTAAAGCAAACAGATATTGATGGAAGATTTACCCTTTCAGATATTGAGTATATATTTTTCAAGCAAATAAAAAATGACCAGCTTTTTATTTATCCAAACCCGGTAAAAGATCATTTACAGATCAATATCCCTGATGCTCAAAACAACTATGCTGCGGTAATTACAAACAGCATTGGCCAGCATGTTTTTAGGGGAACAGGAACGGTGATAAAGATCAATGATGATATTGATAAAAGTATCAGCCAGATAAAACCCGGTATTTATTTTATTAACCTGGTGAATAATGATGCGAATTACCGGGGTAAATTTTTAAAGAACTAAATAAGTAAAAAATGAATCAAAACAAATAGCTTTTTATGAAAAATATAGCAATTACATTTTTGATCCTGTTTTTTGGATTGACTGGTTTTTCACAAGCGACTTATTACTGGGTGGGAAATGCTAGTGGTACCTGGAATACAGCCTCAAGCTGGAATACCAGTTTAGATGGAAGTGGAAGTAACAGATCAACTACGAATGCAGCAGATGTACTGATTTTTGATGGATCTAATATAGGCGGAGCAATTCCTGCAACAGGTACCGTAACTCCGGTTATTACCGGTTCTTTTATAATCGGGCAGTTATTTCTGCAGAATGCCGCTGATGTTATTTTACAGAGAAATGTTTCGGGAACATCTTCAATTACAATTAATGGAGATGGAACTACTACAGACGATCTTACCATCAGTACTAACAGTATACTTACAATAAAAACCCTTACCGGATTTGGGATAAACTTTGTACTTGGAGTATTGAATACCTCGATTGCAACAGGAACTATACAGGGCACTTTGAATATTAATGATGCCGGCTCCGGCACTTCCAGGGTAACAGTAACCAATCCCGGAAGTTTATTGTTTGCCTCAGGTTCAGTATTAAATAGTAATGTAAGTCTTGCAAGTTCATATCCTTTTGGCACTGGTTCTACTTCTCCTGCGGCTGCAAGTTTGGGAGTTATTTTTCAAAGCAACTCAAAATGCAGGTTTTTGGGAGGGAATAGCATATTCGCCAATACATCTGGTTTCAATCCTGTAAAATTTAATACCGGTAGTACTTTAGAAATGAATGCTGCCCAACCCACAGGATTATTTAATAGCAGAACACTCGCCAATGTTGAAGTAAAAAGCGGGGTTACCATGACGCTTACTGAAAGCTTTTATAATATTGATACGCTGAATATTAACAGCGGTGGGACTTTTAACTTGAGGACAAGCGGAACTAACCCGATTTCAGGTAATATTATAAACGATGGAACTTTTGGTGCTGCTGTAGGATATACTACTGCTAATCTTGTTTTTATAGGCTCTGTACCGCAAACTGTCAGTGGCAGCGGGACATTCAATAACATTGGAAATATTACGATCGGCACAGATGCAGATGTTACACTCAATAGCAATCTTTCAATTAGTGGTTCATCAACATCCAGTGTAACCGGAAAACTCAATACACAAACATATACGCTTAATGGTACAGGCAATATTCAATTCAGGCCATCTGCAACTGCCAATTCCCTTGCTACAATCGTTTCCGGCAGTAATACTGTTACGTTTGATGGAGCCGGTCCTTATGGCTCGGCAAATATTGCCCTTGGCGCTAAAGTTACGGGAGATGGTATACAGCCCAATACTTACATAATTTCAACAAATAGTGCTTCTTTTCTTTTTATAATGTCCAAGCCTGCTATTGCTGATTATCCGGCTTTTTCCGGCAATATTACTATTGCAAATAACCCGGCAACTTTACAAACTGCAAATGCAGGAGGTGCAGATGGAAGCATTGCCACTACTGGAACAAAGACTTTTGGAACCGGCACTAATTATGTTTTTAATACTGCAACAATAGCCCCTTTTAGTGTAGGCTCTGCTACTGCTACAGGCAATGTTACCTTTAATGCTTCGGCAACTAGTAATAAAGCTACACAAACCATTGGCGGTACATTAATTTTAAATGCAGCTACTCTATCAATCGGCCCCAACACTTTAACCCTTAACGGTGCAGTATCTGGTACAGGTACATTAACTGGATCCTCTACATCTAATTTAGTTATTGGTGGTACTGCAGGAACTTTAAATTTTACCAACGGCGGCCGCTCATTAAATAATCTAACATTAAACAACACAAGCAGTGCAACATTGGGAACTGCATTGGATGTATATGGTACAATTGCATTAACCACCGCATCTTTAAATTTAAATACACAGAATCTTACATTAAAATCAAATGCAACCGGTACAGCACGCATTGGCAATTTAACCGGCAGTACAATAACCGGTGCTACTAATGTAACCATGGAACGCTGGATACCTTTGCGTGGCAACAGTGCTACAGGTGGCCGTGCCTATCGGTTACTTGCACCAACTGTAAATACAAGCGGCAGTATTAAAGCCAACTGGATGGAAGGTGGGATGAACCCAGCTATCGGGACTAATGTAGATCCCCTGGCAACTTTCGGTACACAAATATCCGGTTCAGGTGGTAATACCAATGGCTTTGATGTAACGCAGAGCAACGCATCATCTTTATACACTGCTGTCAATGCAGTTACGCCAACTTATTCAGCTGTTGGAAATACTTCTACAGGTTTAAATGCTTTAACCGGTTACTTCCTATATATAAGAGGAGACCGTAGCGTAAGCATGCAGGTGCCGTTGGGTACCAATATGCCTACTACCAGTACAACTTTGCGTACAACAGGTGCATTGGTTACTGGTACACAAACAGCATTCACCAATGCTTACGTTGGTGGAGGTGCTTTAAACCTGGTTACCAATCCTTACCCATCACCTATCGACTGGAGTTTGGTAAAAGCAGCCAGCAGCAATATCACCAATTTTTATACGCTTTGGGATCCTAACATTGGAACCAGGGGAGGTTTTGTAACTGTAAACACTACAGGTATACCCAGTGCAGGAACTGCCAATCAATACATACAACCGGGCCAGGCATTTTTTGTAGAGCATGATAATGTTGGTGCTGCTCCTTTAGTAAGCATTCAGGAAAATCAAAAAACCGCAGGTAATAATAATACCGTGTTTATTGTTGCCGCACCACCGGTAGAGTCATTTTCTGTTGGATTGTTCTTTACAGAAGATAGTGGTTATCGCCGCCAGGCAGATGGTGTAACTGTTTTATATGATAATGTTTACAGTGCTTCGGTAAATACCGAAGATGCTAAAGAGATAAATAACTGGGATGAGAACATTGCTGTAAACCGGGATAACAGGTATCTTTCTATTGAAGGCCGCCCTGTAATAATTACAAGAGATACCATCCCATTGTTTATGAACAATATGAAACAGCGTAGTTATGAATTTGAGTTTACACCATCCATATTTACCAATATTGGTTTAAAGGCAGAACTGGTAGATAAATATCTAAACACAAAAGCATTGTTGAGTATAATGCAGAATAGTGTTGTGCCTTTCAGTATTACTACCGATCCTGCTTCAGCAGCTACAGACAGGTTTACAATATTGTTTAGCCCGGTTTCGCCATTGGCCATTGATGTGTTAACCATCAGCGCTAAAGTAAAAAGCAATGGAGTGCAGGTAGATTGGAGTTCCAAATCTGAAAAAGATATGGACCGTTACGAACTCGAAAGATCATTTAACGGAATAAGCTTTATTAAAATAAACACAACAGTTGCAACAGGTAATAGTCCTGTTGCAGTTAATTATAGTAGGGTTGATGCCGATGCACAGGTTGGAAATAATTTTTACCGCATTAAAGCCATTGATAAAGCAGGGATTGTAAAATATACCGATGTGGTAAAAGTGAATTTTGGTAAGACAAATTCAGCAATCACTATTTCTCCCAACCCGGTAATTGGCAATATTATTAAACTGCGGTTGAGCAATGTAGAAAAAGGCAATTACGAAATGGTTGTTTATAATAGCCAGGGTCAAACTATTTACAGCACACAACTACAGCATGTAGGTGGTTCAGGTGTAATACCAGTAACATTGGTAAAATATCTGGCAAATGGGATATATAAACTGGTATTAACCGGTCAACATATCCGTGTCACCAGTAGCTTTATCAAAAATTAATTCTTTAACAGGAAATAAAAAATGAAAAAGGCAAAAGCGAAATTATTTGAATTGACTATACTGTTTTGTATAGCTGTTTTGCCGTTGAATGTAAAGGCACAGGGGCCCGATGATCCGGAGGATACACCAATTGATGGAGGACTTACACTGCTGATTGCAGCAGGCGCAGCCTACGGAGTAAAAAAATACAGGGATGGGCATCGGAAAAATGAAGAAGAAATAAAATAATAGGCAAAATAAATTAGTTTTTGACTGTGATTTTATAGCAGGTTGTATGTTAGATAAAAGTGAATTGTTCATTTGAAAATTTTTGTATGAAAGCTTTTGCATTTATAGTTTGTTTGATGTGGACTGCGATTTCAGGTTTTTCACAAACAACTTATTATTGGGTTGGGGGAGTTGGCCCTGCGGTTTTTCATGGAGCATCAGCCAGTTGGAACACCCAGTTGAATGGGCTTGGTACACCCAGGTCGAGTCCGCTAACTACTGATATACTCATTTTCGACGGCAGCAATATTGGCGGCACTGTACCCACTACCGGTACTGTGAATGCCACTGCTACCACACATAGTTTTGGCCAGTTGGTTTTACAGAACAATGCAGATGTGATCGTGCAAAGAGTTTCGGCAGGTACCGGAAACCTTACCATTTCCGGCGGCACTGGTGATGACCTCTTGATAGGTGCAGGAAGTACTTTAACCATAACGAGTTCAATTGCAAGTGCTGGCCTCGTCATCACCATGGCTACGGGAACCACGGGTAGTATTGCAGGGAATGTACGCATACAGGATGGCAATGTATTTACTGCAAGGTTGTATGTAAAGGATGTCAATGCATTGAATTTTACCAATGGTTCAAAATGTTATGTCAATAACCAGGTCTCAGGTAATTATCCATTCGGGCAATTATCTACACCGGTTGCAACAGGTGGTATCAATTTTAAAGCAGGATCGGAATTGATATACCAGGGAGGAGTTAATCCATATACATCTTCTACTTTTATCCCCTTTTATTTTGAAAAAGGAAGTGTACTTATTTTTGAAGCAACAAATGTTGCCAATATGTTGGTGGGGCATACCCTGGCAAATGTTGTTGTTCGTAACAATGCAACTATTAACGGAGAAAATTTTTACAATATTGATACCTTAACGGTAAATCCCGGATCAACTTTTTATTTAAGGGCAACCGGTGGTTCTCCCTTTGCAGGCGATATCATCAATAACGGAACCTTTGGTGCTGCTTCCGGTTTTACCACCACTATTTTTATCTTGGATGGCATTGTACCGCAAACGATCGGTGGAACCGGTACTTTCACTGATGTAGGAACCATTTCAATTGCTACAGATGCAGATGTAACTTTAAACACCAACATCAATGTAGGTGGAGCAGCAACATCAATTATTTCCGGAAAATTAAATACGCAAGCCTATACCATCAGCGGCACCAGTAATTTCCAGTTAAGACAATCAGCGTCTGTAACATCTGCAGGAACGCTTAGTTCCGGAAGCAATACGGTGGCGTTGGATCCTACGGTTTTTGCAACCGGTATCAACACCGCCAATGTTGCCATTGGGTCGCTGGTAACGGCTACAGGCATTCCGGCTAATACATATATTATTGCAACCAACAGTTCCGGAAGTACTTTCACTATTTCCAAACCAGCTACTTTAAGTTCGGCCCCGCTTGGTGCTTCTATCACCATATCTACAAATCCTGCAACACTGGCAACTGCCAATGCAGGAGGAGTTGATGGCACCATCACCACATCAGCCACCCGGACATTTGCAACCGGCAGCCATTATATTTTTAATGCTGCAACATTAGCTCCCTTTACTACCAGCAGCAGTAATGCTACCGGTAATGTAACTTTCAATGCGGCAGCAACCACCAATAAAACATCACAGAATATTGGTGGTACGTTGATATTGAATACAGGAAAATTAACCATACGCAATACAGATCAGTTAAGGATCACATCAGGTAATTCAATTGGTGGCGGCCCATTTAGCAGTTCAAAATATATTGTGAGTGAAAGGTCGGGTAATAACCTGGGTGTTTTAAGAATTGATAACCTGCCAACCACAACCACTTTATTTCCGGTAGGAACTACCAATTATTATTTACCGGTTACTGTAACACCGGCATCAACATCAGATCATGCTGTAAGTGTATTTGAAGCTGTTACTGAAGATGGTACACCAACCGGTACACCATTCTCTGCAGCAAAAAAAGCGAATGTGGTTGATGCCACTTGGATCATTGATCGCCCGACCGGAACCGGCAACTGTATCATTAACCTGCAATGGAATGCGGCGCTGGAAGGTTCTTCCTTTACAGGGTATACCAATTCCAATATCGGTATAAGTCATTATGATGGGCCACTTTGGGGGCTTTGCCTGGGAACAGGTGACAATACTGCCAACAATGCAACTGCTATGCACAGCACTTTCTCTCCATTTGGTGTTGGGTTTAATAACGCCATACTGGCATCGGCGATAAAAAATATTTCAGCAGTTGTAAAACCAAATGCAGTTGATATAAGTTGGACAGTTGCCAATGAAACGGGCATACTGCGTTATGAAATTGAGAAGAGCATCAACCAGGTTGATTTTAATTTTGCAGGATCAGTTGCTGCAACCAACAGCAGCAAATATGTATTTACTGATCCGGGTACTTTTACCGGCCTGGTTTATTACCGGATAAAAATAATCGGACTGGCCGGCGATATTAAATACAGTGAAATAGTATGGGTGAAAAATAGTGGAAGCAATGAGATCAGTCTGTATCCAAATCCTGCAGTGAACAGTATTGTGTTAAGCGCATTAAAAAACAGTTCTTCATACAGGATCATCAATGCAATGGGACAGATCGTTATGCAACAGAAAATAAATGGCAATTCATTTAGCGTAGATGTTTCTGAATTGAAAAGCGGGTTGTATTTTATTGAAATTGTATCAACAGCTAATACTTCAGTAAAAAGATCTTTTATAAAACAATAAGGCGAATGATAGATTTTACACTTACAGATAAACTAGCCCTTGCAACCGGCTGTAGCAGCGGTATTGGTATGGCAGTTGCCATTGCCATGGCAGAAAGTGGCGCAGATATTATTGGTGTAAGCAGCAAGCTACCTGCAACCGGCAGCGATGTAGCCAAAGCGGTTGAAGCAGCCGGAAAAAAATTCTACCCTTACCAGGCCGATTTTTCAAACCGTGAATCATTGTATGCTTTTTTAGAAAAAGTGAAGGCCGATCATCCACGCATTGATATACTCGTAAACAATGCAGGCTCCATCATGCGCAAGCCTGCGGCTGAACATCCTGATGAATATTGGGATACGATCATGGACATAAACTTAAATTCTCAATTCATCATTACAAGAGAGATAGGGAAGCGTATGGTTGAACAGAAAAACGGTAAAATTATTTTCACCTGTTCTTTATTAAGTTTCCAGGGAGGTATCAATGTACCGGGATATGCAGCCAGCAAAGGCGCCATATCTTCTCTGTTAAAAGCATTTGCCAATGAATGGGCTGCACACGGTATCAATGTAAATGGCGTGGCTCCCGGATATATCGCAACCGATAATACAACACAGCTTCGCAATGATGCCGAGAGAAGCGCTGCAATATTATCAAGAATCCCTGCCAGCCGATGGGGCACACCGGAAGATATGGCCGGTGCATTTGTTTTCCTGGCATCACCGGCATCGAATTATATTAACGGAAGTATAATTACTGTTGATGGAGGTTGGATGGGGAGATAAAAAGTCAAAAGTCAAAAGTCAAAAAAAGTAAAAGAAAAATATGCAGATAAGATTTCAGAACAGCCCGAAAGAAACCAGCCAGATGAATACGCAGCAATTGCGTGATAATTTTTTAGTGCAGAATTTAATGCAGCCAGGCACCATACAACTAACCTATTCGCATTACGACCGTATGATCATTGGAGGTGTTGTTCCAACTACAGCATCAATTGGTTTACCAACCGAAGAAGAATTAAAAGCAAATTTCTTTTTGGAAAGAAGAGAAATGGGCATCATCAATGTAGGCGGAAAAGGAACCGTTACTGCAGATGGGGAAGCTTATGAAATTGACAAACTGGAATGTGTTTACCTTGGTAAAGGCACAAAAGATGTGCAGTTCAGCAGCAGTGCAGCTGATGCTCCGGCACAATTCTATATTTTATCGGTTCCTGCACACCAAACCTATCCCAACAAAAAAATGACAAAGGATGAAGCTGCTCCTGTTAACCTGGGAGATATTTCTACTTCCAATAAAAGAACTATTTACAAATACATCCACAACGATGGCATACAAA